>JAABUL010004584.1_pt1 | contig 18277 bp, 17 predicted proteins | sample 5559151 | NCBI WGS metagenome assembly JAABUL01 (sample SAMN10711876, study PRJNA513368) | rock metagenome | isolation source: Antarctica rocks | place: Antarctica: Victoria Land, Pudding Butte sud | reverse complement strand
TAATACACTAGTTGTTTTCAAAAACTTACATACGAGCATTTTTCAATATCATGAAATCACAATATCTTAAACTCATAACTTGTTACGAGACTGCTACTGGCTACTGGTAGGGCTACCGGCTCCGTCACCACTATCGAAAGATGTCTTTCGATTATGCCTTCGCTTAAATAGAATAAATAGCTCTATATATCAATATATTTAGATATCTGTTTTTTCACCCTTTTTTTCTTCTTCTTTATTTTAACGTGCTTATGCAGCCAAAGGCTATGAAGCACAGCATACTATCTATGTATATAGATACACATAGAGTCGTACTGACGATGTATGTAGTATGAAAAAGCTCTCTGCGTGAAACAGGCCCTTAGAGCTAAAAACCCACACTGTTGTTTATGATAGTAGTCGCTGTAACCTGAATCCACTTTCCATACCCAGTCAGATGAGCTCAAGGAAATCCTGCTGCAAGCAGCCGACTCAAAATCCTAGACAGTATATCCCGTGAACCAGTTGTACATTGTGCAATCACACCGATAAAATGGGCGACAAAGAGCTATGCCCGAGGTTGCGAGCTGGCCGTGCGAGTAACAGATCACGGGCTCCGCGTTATTGTGAAAGCTGATCACTTCGACGTGAACTTTCGAAATTGACTGTATGACCACCAAGCTGAGCGAGCTAGGTGAGCTTTGATCTATGTATGTGAAAGCTGGCCACTTCGACGTGGGCTTCCGAGTTTGCTGCGTGGCCATCTAGCTGAGCGAGCTAGGTGGGCTTTGGTCTATGTATGTGAAAGCTGGCCACTTCGATGTGGGCTTCCGTTCGCTGTTTGGCCACATGGTCATCTAGCCACATGAACTTGTTGTTTGTGAGCATCGCGACGCGATGCTCGGTCTATGTATGTGGAAGCTGGCCACTTCGACGTGGGCTTTCGAATTCGCTGCATGACCACCTAGCTGAGCGAGCTAGGTGAGCTTTGATCTATGTATTTGAAAGCTGGCCACTTCGACGTGAGCTTCCGAGTTCGCTGCGTGGCCATCTAGCTGAGCGGGCTAGGTGGGCTTTGGTCTGTATGTATGTGGAAGCTGGCCACTTCGATGTGAGCTTCCGTTCGCTGTTTGGCCACATGGTCATCTAGCCACGTGGACTTTTCGATTGGGTATGAGCTCAACGCGTGGGTAAAGCGCTGTTACTGCTCTGTTGTTCAGCTCTTCTGACAAGCATAGCTTGCAGAAGGTTCGTAGCCAGCACCTCGTACAGGTAAATTTCGTTGCCGGCCGACATTTTCATGATACAATTGTGCGATAATTTTGATTTTGCAAAAGAATTGTTAGTTATACGGTACATGATCAAGTGCTAGAGAAAGGCCTCTAAGGTAAATCATTCACCCAACAAAGTCACGCTATCTGCTTCCTCGCTTTAGTCAAAACCAAACATCAACAATCAGGTCTTCATCTCGGCTTCCTCAGTGGTTCAAGCCATAGTCTCTTCGTGTCTCTTGAGGTACACCAGTTCTAGGGATCACGGATGGTCATATGACCGTCAGGTCAGGTCAGATGTTTTCGATCATGCGGACGTTACATGTTTCTACTTGACAGCCAATATGTTGGAATACGAGGTCATATGGGGGCATATTGATATTTTTGGTTGTTGTTGTTAGGAGGCTATCTAGGAGGTGGAAGGTGAAAACTCTACTAGCGGGCCCCAGCCCTACCAGCCCTATGAGGCGGAGGTTACCAACTCCCCTATTTCCAACACAATAAGACAGCCTATATATATATTACTAAGGATTTGACCAATCAGAGCCCAAGAATCGACTGTAGAGCTGAGCGTTCTAAAAATTCCGGAGCCGCAGACGCCTGAGAACCCGGAGAAAACAGAGAAAACGAAGCAAATTATGATGTAATTTCCGTCTCTTCTTCATCTCTTTCTCGAGCTCCCAACATCGAACTATGTTCCTCCAACCACTGATCTTCTACCCCTATGAGCTCCTCTTCAGTAGGCATTGTTTGGGCTATCTTTCGTAGTGTACGCTCGCGGCATTTCACTACTCTTTCTCTTCTTCCTGAACGATTGACTCGGTAAACGCGACGTGTACAGCTGAACCAGATAGCATAGTGCTTATATCGAGTAGGAATAACAGTCAATAGAGGTGATGGTTGATGTAGAAAGGTTGGGGAAAGGAAGATTTCGGAAGTTGTTCGGAAATTGCAAAATGTTCTATCGAAACGGGCTAGCCTATATCTTGAAATGATTAGCGTGAAATCCGATCTGGCTAGACTGCTGTCATGTCATTTGTCAGGTCAGATCCATGTCAGGACTTGACGTCACATGACTTGTCATACCATCGAAATGACGGTCATTACCGACTAACCAGTTCCGGTCGAGCATAGCAACCAAGAATCAACAGAGAGATCCGCCAGAGACCGAAAAGACTATTATCAGACCACAGAATGCCTGATATTCACAAGGAGAATATGGCCGCGGGCATAAGAAGTGTTTTTGAGAGCTCGAAGTACTCAGATCTTACTATTCGGTGTAGAGGAAAAGAGTTTAAGGTGCATCGTATCATCCTTTGCCCAAGATCTACATTCTTCGCCGCGGCGTGCGATGGAGAGTTTCAAGTATGGCATTATGATATTCTGGCTACCGCAGATGACTAACAACAATAGGAAGCCAAAACCGCGCAGATAGCCTTAAATGATGATGATCCGGATACCGTTGAGCGGATGTTATCATATTTCTACACACTCGACTATGAAGACAGGAACAACTTGACGATGGAAGAACTTGGTATCGATAGGTTCGGTATATTCAGTGGCACAGTCTCTGCCACCGGCCAGCCTGAGGCTTTTTCCGAAGCCCAGCCTCTCCTCACCCACAACATATTGAACGACGACAATGTAGACGTCTCGGAATCATACAAACTAAAAGCAAGGCATCTCGATATGCTGAATGACATTTCGGTGTATGCCATTGCGGATAAATATGATATTCCCACCCTAAAGAAGCTAGCAGAAATCAAATTCAGAAGCCTAGCCTATTCTATCTGGCCTCACCACGATTTCCCTGCAATTGTCAAATCAGCATACGAATCAACACCGGACAATGACGAGGGACTTCGTGGTATGTCACGAGTATCTGCGCAGATCATATTGAGGATGTGCTCCTGCTCGAAGGTCCTAATGCTTCAGAGATGAGGGACATTGGACAACTCGGCTTTGACATATTGAACATTGTCAAGGAGAATAGCAACAAATCTCACGAGCAAATCTCATCGGCTCTTGCGATAAGTAAACTTCAGTTGCAACAAAAGACCGCGGATGTTAAAATGCTCGTGTATGATAGAGAACGTTTAACGGAGAAATTACAGTCCTGGTCCGAGAGCATCGAGGACATTTTCGATAATGCTAAGAACGTTCATCGGTGCAGGCACTGCTCAGCCCAAAACACGGGTTCCGGAGTTTTGCGTTTCGAGCGAGTGGATCACCCAACAGAACTTCGCGCGATTCTTAGATGTGGGGTATGTCGTACTAAACACTCTCTCGACTAAATGTGAAGGGCTTGGTATCTCATGGTTTTGCTAGCTCCACTCGAAGGGCTCGATTATATGGCGTGAAAATCATCTCTTGGTGTAAGAATCACTTGCCAGCCGAATTCGATCATCTTGGCTCTAGCAAAATCAGCAGGAATTGTGCTTCGGCCTACTTTAATAATACATAGACAAACTAACACGCCTATTAATCAGCTCGGTCATATTTTCATTATAGATAGGTGCTAATCTGCAACATTGGCAATATTCCTGATGTTTCCCCTCATGCTAACGATCAAATTCACATGGTTCACCTTCGGTTTCTCTTATTGATCTCCCTGCTTGAAGAATCTTAAAAGCCAGCTCAACTGAACAGTCTATTCCACGGTGACCTTGGCTTGGTCTACTCTTGCGGATGAAAGAATGCAGATTTGCGTCTTTCTTGTTAACAGATAATCTAGATCGTCAAGACACTGGCTTCTTCCTACTCTTGCAGTAAGAAGTTCTTGATTTTCAAACCCTGAAGAATTCTCCTAATCAACATAGACCTAGCACACCCCTTCCAAAAACTACAACCCCACCCGCAAATGCCACCAAAACCACTACCCCAAGCACCCCAAGCCGTACCAAGCCACATGACATCCATCATGTCGACAGACATCAGGTGCAAAAAGTCGGTAGACACCAATCGGTACCCATAGGCAAGATGTTCGTTCTCTTGAAATAGGACAATCATTCGCTTGGATTCAATCACCAAGTTTGTGCGATAAGAAGAGTAGGGCTTGTTTATACTCGAAATGTTACTTAATTTGGGGGAAGAATTGGGTATTGTTTGTTGCCCACTCACTCTCTCAAACCCTCTTCGAAACCGCTTTATAACTTCTAATACTCACACTCCTTCTCGAATTAGCCAGGTCATCTCCACTACTTGTCCCTCTACTCTACTTCATTTCCCAACGCCGACTCAACTATGATTGCCCTTATGCAATCCTTCACTTCGCCTATAAAACATAAACCCCCCCCCTTATTTATTAGACCAATACCCGACTTCTCCACCCTCACCACCACCCACGACGACAGTCCGCATAATTAGGAGCCAAATTTAATTTTAGGAAATCCCCTTTCTTGACAATCCTAGAAATACACAAGACCAGGGGTGCGTAAATCGACATGATAGCTTCTCTTCAGAGCTCTCAGTAACGACAAAAGCCATGATCTTTGGTTATCTATATCGATAAATGAGTTCCTGCACAAAAATCGCAAGGATCATGATTTTTCTTATCAGCCTCCGCTCTTTTTAAATTTGCTAATAGTCTCTCAATGATAAAGCCTCTCCCCTCACTAAAACTGAATCACCTCCTCTCCTCGCTTCGCCAGAGAAAACTCCTACCAACAATCACGCCGTCAAAGCAACCCCAACTCCCTCATTCTCCTCTCAACCTCCTTCTTAATCGAACCATGACACCCTAGATTCCCGTTCTCCTTAACGCTTCCGTTGAGCTGTGCATTGTCAATGACCGCCCTCATACGCGACGCGCAGATTCGAGAAACGATAACCCTCAGCTCCAGACCGCGCCGAACGCTGGACTCGTAGATCGCTAAAAAGACGGGAGAAATGTCTTCGTGACGCCTTATGCGGCATACAAGGGCTGTGAATTTAGCCTTTGCCAAGGCGCGTAAAGGCGGGACATCGTATTTCTCCGCGAGGGCGTATACGTCAATGTTGACGACAATCCTGTTGAGCGTTGTTTCGAAGGCTTGGTCCTCAGCACTCAGGGAACCATTGGGTTCCGAAGTGTCCGATTGGCAATCGTCATCATCCTGGTAATCTTTGTGGTATAAGTAGCAAACCATTCGCTCTACCGTGTCTGGGTCGTCGCCTTTTAACGTGATCTTCGCGGTCTTTGCTTCCTGTTGCTGTCAACTTTGATTGGAAATATTCCTGCACGCTAACGGACTTACTGGCAGAGGGGTTTCTTCACAAATTCGAGCAAAATATTCCGACTGAGGATAGATAACCGACTTATGAACAGTGAGTTCGCAAGAGCCACAGTAAATTTTCAAGTCTGGTTCTGATGCATCGGTGATGCTGCCGAGGACATTGTCCATACTGGTCGGTAGGCTTCCAGGGGCTTTGCGATATTTTGTTGAAATGAGAATTGCAAGAAAAACAACATTGTTGGAGCACTTATGTTAGCTACAGTATCAGAGACCATCCACTATGCGTCTTTTCAACTTTGATCCGTGACTCATTGCTAAGGTTAAGAGGAGTGGTCAATTTCTCGTGCTTGAACAGAAGGTGCACGGATTTTGTATGAATGATTCATGGTGAATAGGTATTGTTGGCTGGCAAATGTTTCATATAAACCTCCCTAGTCACAGGGCTCATGACCTTGGTAGCGCGCTTCATATCAGTATTTTAAATACTTGCCCTCCTTGGTGCCATTGTCCTCCTCAGATTTTTCTTTTCTTCGGTCTCCTCCATAACAGGCAGCATTCCTTTATCCCTTAGCTTTCCCAGAAACTCCTGCCCGTACTTATAACCCACCTGATAAATCTCGTCGAACTTCGCAAAATCCAGCGTCCCATATGCATCTATCGGCGGACGCATATATAAACATCCTGGCGTGGTTTTGGCTCTTTCCAACGCATCTACGCTACTGACGTAAGCGAGCCGGGCTTGGATCTCTGAGAGGGTTGGGGGGTTGGGATACGAAGAGAAGGGGTTCCAGCGGTTCATTAGCGCCCAGGCGCCAGAGAGAGAATCGCCGAAAGTTTGTGGAAGATTGTCATCTAGGGAGCCCACATCGATGGCGAAGATGACGTCCGCGCCTAGAGATTTCATATGTGCAACTGTGAGGTTATCGACGTAGCCGCCATCGAGAAGCATGCTTCCTTCATCGCACATGGGAGGGATAAGACCTGCTAAAGACATTGATGCGCGTACGTAGCGCCAGACATAGCCGGAGTTGTGGAACTCTACGCGGGATTTGCTGATATTTGTCGTATTACAATAAAACTCGAGCCAGAAGTCTTCGATCTGGGATTTTCCAAAGGTTTTGAAAATGCCGCGGTTGAATTCATGACCAGTGGTGTAGGATGCGGATGGGTAAGTGAGATCAAGAGCGAAGCGCCACATGCTGCCCATTCGGCCCGCAAATTTCTTTGCCCGGCCATACATAGGTACCACGTCAGCATCGCGAGCATAGAGGGCGCCGATAAAAGCACCGATGGATGTGCCACCGACAATGTCGACGGGTATGCCGGCTTCTTCGAGGGCTCGAATGACACCGACTTGGGAGATTCCTCGTGCTCCCCCTCCGCCGAGTACAAGCCCAACAGACTTGCCACAAAGACGCCGTGCCAATCTGTGGAAGTCGCCCTTGAACGGCGTTTCAGCTGAGTACAACGGAGTCTGGCGTATTCTCCTTGAGGTATATTTCTGGATTTCAGCTTGTAGTACTTGCACCCGTTGCTTTAGGGCTGTGCCAAGACGCTTTAGTTGAGGGTGTACAGGCTCCACGTTATTTCGAAACGCCATCTGAATATGATGATGACCACCGTTGATCCACATCCGATTTCTGAGCCATCTCCGCGTAAGACCTGGTGGCGAGTATCTTTCAACATGTAGAAGTACCAATTCCTTTCTTGCGGTTGTCTTCATTCCAAGTAAAAACCTTTCGTATTCGCCTATACTCGGCGAGCCTTCAGCAAGGCCAACTAGAAGAATGCAGTCGGCCTGACTTATGCATGTCTGCGTCCAGGGAGAGTTGACGTTGGTATCAGCAATGTAAAGAAGCATACCATATCGCTCTTCAAGGTCGGCAAGGTACTGCGAGAGCTTGAGCTTACCCATCCTTGAAAAAGCATGCCGTCCCAAGTGATTAAGGATGGCGGCCTGATTGAGGGATGCCACTCCGTTGACCACGCCAATCTGAGTCAATGCACTCATTAGTCTGCTTCCGAACTCTACTATAGGGACTCCGGCAGTGACAGGTAGAATAGCTATTGTGCGAAGGTTCAAAGTTGACGTGACGTTCTTGTTTGCTGCCGTGTTCGTCTTGTCTTTGCCTTGCTCGAAATATGGATCCTCGATCAGTGCTCGCATTCGCTGAGCAATGATTTTAGAGATCTTAATGGTGATACCTGGATGCTCTAAAGCAAGACTATTGAATAGAGTCTTAGGAAACTTGGCTAGCTCGGTATCGCGGATGGCATGCAGGGTAGTAGGTCTTAAAGACTCAGTCATAACCTCGAGCTCACCCACACTCTCACCCTGCCCATATTCACCCACAACCCTCATACCACCGTCATCACGCTCCAAGATCGCTCGAAGCCGCCCATTGAGCACGATGTAGATAGCGTCACTTTCGTCGCCCTGGTGATGGATGACCTGACCGGCGTTTACCTGCACCCATTCTAGAGCAAAATCAATGTGTAGGATAAGTCGAGGAAGCAGGCTGGTGAGACGCTTGGCCATAGTTAAGAGGACAACGGGGTACCTCTCAACAATGCGCTCTAAAGCCGCTCTAGGCAGAAAACCAACATAGACATCTGTCTTGGCTCTGACGTCTATGAAAGACCTGTAAGACGATATCGTACCTACATACCCAGCAAGGCCACCAGGCTTGATCAAAAACAAGCTCTTCCGTGACTGTGATTTCTTTCTGCTCGTAGACGCACCGCGCATTGGAGACCGTCGCGGCGTATTGCTGACGAGCCGTTTGAGGGGCGGTAGGAGGTGATCTGAGTCTTGCCCTGGCATGTCACTCGAGAGTGGCACACCATCAATGTCATTGCCCTCTCCGGGGACGCTTACGTCCAGAAAACCATCGATAACATAGTAAAGCCCTGGATTCCTCTCGCCCTGCTCTACAAGCACAGCATCTTTGGGAAAATAGACGATTTCAAGTTCATCGCGTGTTTCTTCAATGAGCTGATGGTGGCCCATAGAACCTCCTGGGCCGATACTAGACACAGAATTCATAGATTCCGAGTCGCCGTCACCTGAGCCATCGTAGGGATCCATGAATCCGAATGCATTCGTGAAAGTGGCTTTTTGACGTTGAGCATCGTATGAGACCATACGTGGAGACTGCTCCACTGATTCTGCAGGCCTTTTCATAGCATCTTTTGTGCTCGTAAGTCCAATGGCTTTCGTTATGCATTCAAGTATAGATATACGGAACATTGCGTCTTCGTCTAACGAGTCTTGCCGATGAAGTGGCAAACCGTTGGGGGTTGGTGAAGTCGTGAAGGGAGCATGGTCCAACCTACCCGAGGGACTCCCGTATTCTCGGGCCTCGGATTGCGAGGTTGGTCTTTTATCTGGTATAGCAGTTGACATGGTAAGGTTACCAGGATGCCTTGCTCCAAACCTGGAGACCTGGATATTTGTCAGTAAGTCGCCAGCGCTGACCCCAGATCGTGCATTTGGCGATGCTGCTTCGTTCGAATCAGGTGCTGAAGACTTGTTCCGAGCAGCTGCGGTCCTTGCTTGTGTCGCGATTTCTCTCCGTAAATTACTGCTTGAGCGCCGTCGTTTACCCGCTCCTGGGTTGTGTAACGCAATGCCTTTCATACTTTCCTCCGCACGTCCCAAGCGTTCCTTTTCTCGCGTAAATTTTTCTTTTAGTCTTTCCAATGCAGACCCTCGCAGGTGGTTTGGCAAGTCATAGCTCGTGTATTTATTCATATGACGCTCGGTCCGGAGAACCTCTGAGGTCAGTCCGAGATATGAATGTGCTGTGGCGAGTGTAACACGTTGAAGCCGTGTAAGGATGACTTGTACAATATGTGCTGTGGCTTTGGGATAGACTCGTGTGAGACGGTGAAAGGCAGTAGCAGGGATAATTGCAATCGTCGTATCTACTGTCGCCCTGGCGACTATATCCGGATGTGCAGACTTTAGTGTGCTAGGTTTTCTCTGTTCTTGATATCTCTTATGGTCCGATCGCTTGTGTCGATAATTGTGTGAGCTTGAATCGAGCGAAAGAGGTGGTACGCTTGGTAAATGACTGCGGCTATTCGGGACTGGTAAGTGGTCATTGTTGTTGGCGACTATATGCGAGGGAGTTCCTGGAGTTAGAACAGGACTCGCCGCCCCAGAACGGGGCGTGACCCCCGACGAAAATCCTGCGCTGGAATAACCAGAAGCCATTCCAGCTTCATCCTCAACATCATGCCGTAGCTTCACATCCTCTGTAAACAGCGACAATACGGAGAATAGAGATGACATTGGTGCTCCATTCTTGACGTCTGTAAGCAATTGGTATCCTTGATGGTCTCCCTCAGGATGCTCTTCCTCTTCTTCCTCATAGGAATGTCCGCCCCCACTAATCCAGGCCTCGCCGCTCGTAGAAGCACTTTCCCTATTCGATTTAACAAATATTTGTACCAGCCCATCCACTACAAGACAGAAGCCCTTTTCTTCCTCCAACAGCAATGTTTCTCCAGCAATAAGCTTCCGTGTTTGCATCGTTCGAGTGAGCTCGTGAAAAACCGAGCGTTCAACTTCCTAACTATCAGCCATGCTCTTTCACCATGTACCATATGTCCATTGGCTTACGGTACCCGAATACCTTGATTGCGCTCAAGAATTCGTCGAGGTAATTTGCCAGACCTGGTTTCGAGTCTCCGTCTTGCGTATCCGGAAACAGCTCAATCTGTGGCTCTTTCCGTTGGAGTTCGGGAGGCAGTCGAGCATACATGTTTAGATATCGATATCTCACAATCCAGGAAACCATAGATGCGAACGCAAGCACTATGAGCATTCTTGGATGGTGTTAGCTTACAGACGTGGCACTACGCACATACCAAACCTACAAGGTGGTCATGTTCATGGTAAACGTTAGACTGGTCGAGAAGAGCGTGAAAAGGATCGTAGGTAGAGTGATTGTGGTAAAAGTAATGATCCAATAAAGGACGCCCGGTATCACTCGCGCCATAACGAGTATCAGGCGACCGAACAAGCCCAGCCATGAGCTCATCTGAGATACTTTAGGAGCTTCTGCTATTTCAAAGGTATGCGAGGGAGTACTGCTCGTAGCAGTACTGGTAACAATGCTAAGGAGCGAAGTCAGGCCACTTGAGGTCGTGGGCCAGTTCGCGTTGGAAGCGGCATCCATGGCTATATCTGCTAAAAAGTTTCATCCTATCGCCCCGCACGTTAATAGTTGTGATGACTTGCGCGAACTAATGCTGGTTTGCATTGTTGAGGTGAGAAGCACATCTGTTGAAGAGTATCAAAGGCCTATTAGAGAGCTAATTCGACGCACGCGATGCATGTCGTGCATGTCAACCGTATTTAGTCAGCAGGGCTTGGCGCAAAGTCCGTTCAAGTCATCTTCTCATGCCACGACTACGAGTGCCAGACAAACTTACGCCTGGCCGCAAGTGACGATGATTGTTGTACTACTATTTGGAGTGTCTACTTGGTGTGAGATTGCCTGGACACTTGTTTTTCGCGACAGTTTCTGATCCTAAATGATAGTTCTACAACGCCTGACTTCAAGAGTTTCCCACTCACCTTGGTATCAAAATGCAGTCTCTGGTCTTCATTCATCCAGCCATTACCGCTGTTCCTCTTTCACAGTGTAACTTGGTTGCGCACACGCCTATTTCCTCGCTTTATAGATACTTCACAGTCTCAATCTCTTTGCTTCCAAATTCTGAGTATACTCAAGCTGTTGGATGTGCCTGATCAACTGGGATAATAAAAATCTCGCCTTACTTTTTTATACGCGTGCGTTCCTCCTTCCACTGGTATTCTAGTTCTTTTCTGGGACTTTTGGTGTCCAAATTCAATGGTCTGATAGCACCCACAGCAAACGACAAAGAGCCAGTCTTTTCCCGGAGTCGGTAAAACTTGCTGGTAGGTAGTTCTATGTTCTTCATGTCTTTGCGTCGGCCTTAAATGTCGACATAGACTAGCATATATTTCTTCTGGAAGGGTTTTTCGTTCCATCTGTCACCACATACAGCTCGGGCTTCACCAAGTCCTACCCGTGTAGAGTTCTCGAATTCGAAGGCTTCACGTATTTTTATAGAGAGCAGTCCAGCGGGCGATATATATCTGAGATAGAAGTTGAAATATCAATCGAGACGGAGGAATTAGGAGCGAACAGGATTCAATGTAGAATCTATGGTTTTAGGGTTTGAAGAATGTCACTCAAGCACAAAAAAGTGAAATCTATTAGGATTATGGTATTGATAAGTATAGGAATACGATTTGTAGAAATGAAAGCCGAAGCTAGATTAAACAACTAGATGAAGCAAAGCGCTTTTGGGAAAAAGGGAAGCTCGACGAGAGTATATGGCCAGAGTCATGATCACGGAAAAGGAAGCAACGCATGTTCTAATTCCAGATGGAGTTACCCTCAAAGTACGTTTTCAGATATAGAATTTCTCAAGACTCGATAAACAATGAGTAGATGATCAGAGAGTTTCTCTCCAGGCATATTGCTATATTTTAGGCACTGATAAATGAAATGCCTAGCGATTGTTCGACGGAACAAGGACTGGAGGCAGGACGAAAGGATTTGAAAGATCAGCAGATGGCGCATGCCAGGAACTTATCAAAGACAGTTTCAGGCAGCTTATGACATGAGTCCCGAGCGCGCAATGTATTCCGTACTGTGTACGACATGAGGATGCGCAAGGGTTGTCAAAGACGCGCTCCAGTCTCGCTTGTCTTGCCACTGTGGCTAAAATCAAGGCTGCGACAAGTATGACATCAGCCGGCAGAAATCCTACTACGTTGGCTCGCGTGCTTGCAAAACATCTTTCAATTTTCCTGCTACAACCGATTCTAATCACAATTCGAAAGGAAACCACACTCACTTCAACAATGGATATCGTGACGAAATTGTTTTCTCTCAACCTTGACGTTGAGCCCAACACAGATACCTTGAAGGGTCTCTCGAAAACCCTTAACAGCGCTGGTACACTACCTCCAGTACCCGTCCTACAACTGCGTTAACTGACGAGTTTTCAGTCCTCTCACTCGCAGAAAAACAGAAAGCCTTTGAGCAATATGCCGATACAGCAGAAGGCAAACGGTATATCGCTCAGGCCCCTGCGCCCACGCCGAAGCAGAAGAAACAAGTAATCTGGCAGATCACGGAGGCAAAGATGAAAGAGCTGGAGTGGCAACGAGCACAATTGATACGGTATCAGAAGGAGCAGATGACAAAAGCGAAAGCGGCCAAAGCTAAGGCGGGCAATGCACCAAGGGCTCCTGCGCCAAAGCTGGGCCCAAAGGGAACGAACACCCCAAAGGTAAGTTCAGAGCTGTACCTCTTCAGAAAGTGCATCCAAATCAATCGGAAGAACTTCTCAGTCTGACAGTTTGCGTTTAGAAAGCACAATCAGTAAATGGCGCCCCACCAAAGGCACCTCAAGTAAATCGAATGCCCAACACGGCCTCATCAGTCAATGGAGCTGCTTCAAAGGCTCCACAAGCTAACGGGGTTCCAAAGAAAGCACCTCAGACAAACGGCGCAGCTTCTAAGGTGCCCCAAGCGAATGGGAAGACACCACAGGCTCCCAAACTCAATGGTGCTGCAAAATGAACCGTCTAGCGCACAAAACACGAAGCAATCGTAATGTGATGGTATTTGCACGATAGGGAAAAAGCGAGAAGCCTTGGATATTACGGATGTACGATAAGAGGCGATTTTTGTTTTGCGTATTCTATGTATAATTTGCTAGCGTGGTGTTGGTGAAAGGATTTCATGAGAATGCTATTACCATGATATTTCAGGTTTTAATACTAGCTTCAGTGACTGCTACCTATCATCTGCTTTTCGAAGTTCTTTGAGCGTCATCAAGCTCTCATTTTCTCACCATGATACGCAATCTCATCCAACAGCTGGACTGTTTCTGCCGGATTTGCTATCCAAGCCGTCGTACAAGCTAATCTTGCCTGCGTGCGGCTCCGTCAGCCTCTCGAACCATGTTTTGGTTGCAAAAGAACCATACCTTGAAATCATTTGCCCCAGCAGAGAGAAATTGATCGCCTACGTGAAGAGTCTTGCTACCAGCGATGCCGCCGAGGTAGCGTTGGCAGGACAGGACACCCCAGGATTTGTCGCCAATGTCAACAAAGACGTCGCTGCCTCCTATCGAGGCGATATTAGAAACAGTCGTGGGGCATATGGGATTCCACTCACCATTAAATGCACAGAATGGTATCTTTTTGGCTACAGGCGACATCTCAACAATATGTTGGGTGACCAACACCGTCTCCTCGAGCTGCTCCCGAGTAAACTTCTGGGCTTTTGGCCCTGTCGCTTGAATTATCCCTACAGCTCGTTCTTTCCGGAGTATTTCTGCTGAAAGCTGCATGTTATTCACACATTCAATCAGCGCTGCTTCTGCAACATCAAGCAATAGCTGGATGTTTTCGTCACCCCACAGCTTCATTTCTTCAAGCATCCACTTTTCCCTTGGAATATAATTGAGACAGCTCTTATGGGAAACATCAAATTCAAAGAGGTAACTGCTTTCACCACCAATGATAACCAACCTAGGGTCAACAAGTCTCTGCTCTTCAACAGCAATTTTGACCGCGTGCAGAAGGCCGGACAATCGCCCATGGTATTTTGACGCATCAGTGTAGCCAGCTGCAGTGACGATGCCAACCTTTATCCCTCTTGAGAGGAGTCCTAGAATTCGTGGGATAACTGGATTATCTGGGTTCAACGACTCGCCATCATCATAGAGCGTTACATCCCCATCGAACGTCACTAGCTGGAGAGGTCCGTTTCGGACAAGCCCCATCACTTGTGCAGAATTTAAGGTCAGACGGATGTCATTGAACGATGGAGGCACAAAACGACGTGAGCTGATCCTCCGACGGGTGTCTTGGTGCACAAACGCTTCCACGAGAAGCAAAGGAGTGAAAAAGACACCAACGCTGGGAACCAGCAGTTTCAACTTGGAACGTCCATGCGTGCCGTTCTTCTGATGACTGATATGATCATTGATGAGCACTTCTACGTCATGCATGATCTCTGCATAGCGCTTATGCGCTGTTGTTGCCATGTTGGAGAGAACACTGCCATGCTCGTCAAAGGTGACGGTAGGTTGAGAATGGAGGACGAAAGGAACTGCCAGAAGACCTTTGATCCATTCTATCAATTGATCTCGACGATGCGTCTTCAGTGCATACTCGACTCGATATCTGGTGGTCATTCTCGACCCAATCCAAGGCGAGCGAGATTGTAAGGGTTACGCTCAGGTCACATGGACAAGATGGCTATATGAGTGGAAATGTGAGTTGTTGTATATTTACACTCATAAATTGGTCTACTCTTTCCCGTCAGTCTGTTTGCAAAGTCATTCACCATATTCGTAAGGCCATAACCCTAACCTTATGAATGCCCATGAACCGTTGGTTGTGGCTAATACCTGTGGCGTTCTACGCTACTCCTAATCGGCTCTCTGCGCTACTGCAAGGTACGATGATGTCAGATTTGTTGATTTCTTGATCATCGACATTACTACATCCAAAGTTCCCTCCTTTCTCTTTCCAGAAAGATTCTTAGGTATTACCAAAGGATGGAGAAGGCTGCAGCAGTCTCCAAGGCCTTGGCTGGGTCTAACTTCAACGCAGATCTTGGTGCTGGTCTTTCGACGAAAGTCAGACAACCTGAACCTCCACGTCCACTCAAGTACGAGTACTCTCAGGCCTCACGAGCAGTGGGCTTGGGAGCCTATTTTCTGGGAGGATGCCTTGCGTAAGACTATACGTCTCGTCTCCAAAAGAATGTAAAATGCTAAAGGCCGTTACAGAATCAATGCCTCGCAATTTCTCGGCGCCCCTTTGTATCTTATCAATCAGGATTGGTACAACGCTTGGATTGCGTTCACGAAACAATCATGGGGTCTCCTTACTATGAGTATGACCCAATCATGGGCTCCAACGATCATGAGGGTCAGTGGAGATAAGAGCGTGCGAGGTCAACTTCTGCAAACCCTGGATGGGAACCTACTATGCGACTTTCCGGAGAGACTGGTTATGATCGCTAACCATCAGGTAAATACCATCTATATTACCCCCAAGTATACGCTAACATATCACAGATATACACAGACTGGTTATATCTGTGGTGGATAGGGTACTCTGCGGGGATGCACGGCCGCATTTACATCGTCCTCAAGGAGTCTTTGAAACGGATACCAGTTATCGGTTGGGGAATGCAGTTCTCTCAGTTTATCTTCCTCAAAAGAAACTGGGAGAAGGACAAGCCTCGCTTGGCAACACACCTTCAAAAGTTCAACAAACCCAATCTCCCAATGTGGCTTGTGATGTTCCCAGAAGGAACCAATCTTGCCGATTCTACGCGCGAAAGAAGTAAACAGTGGGCTCAAAAGAACGGGATCGATGACATGAAACACCAGCTGTTACCACGAAGTACCGGTCTGCAATTCTGTCTACAGCAACTGCGAAACACAACTGAGTGGGTCTACGATTGCACTATCGCCTACGAAGGTGTACCCCGCGGAGAGTTTGCTCAGGATATCTACACTGTCAAGGCTTCCTACTTTGGTGGTCGGCCACCGAAATCCGTGAATATGTATTGGAGGCGCTTTGCGATATCCTCTATACCTTTAGATGACTCCCGGGCATTTGAGCACTGGCTTAGAGCTCGCTGGACCGAAAAAGACAACCTCATCGAATATTATTACCAGCACGGAAACTTCCCTGCTGATGTAGGTGTAGACAAAGGACCAGACGGAAACACCCGCCGAGGTGCTGGCTACATCGAAACCCAAGTCAGGCCAGCACATTGGTACGAATTTTTGCAGATCTTCGCGCCGACCGGCTTGTTTGCATTGATACTGTATTGCTTCTATGGTGCGCTCCCACAGAGACTAATTAAGTCGTTCAACAAACAGGCCGTCATTGACACTATCGATAGTGTCAAGCAAAACCAGCTGAAAGGGCCTGAAAAGAAGCATTTATCGGACTACGCAATCAACGCTTTGGTCAGTAATATTGGAACACAAAACACCGTGGCAGCTCAGAAGGGGTTAATAGGCCTCGCTTCAAAGGCGTTGGGTAGCGCCAATAACGGACAACGGAAAACATTGATGGCTCCCAATGCTCATCGAGCTCTCGTGGATGCAGCGAGTATGCAGATTGCCTCAGCCGCCAGGTCAGCCATTAAACCCGCTCAGGTCAGTCCACTCAGAAAGCAACAACAGCGGAAGGGGAAGATACAGAAATCCCCCATCACACGGCCCAACGCTCAAAAAACTTCCGTAAACAGAGCTGTGAAACAGAAAAATGTTCCTCGAGGATCCGCTGTTCAGAAGTCTTCACCTGGAGCCTCGACCCCTCAGAAGTCGTCCATTAATGGGGCAGTGACCAAACCCGTCGCGAACAAAATACCTTTGAAGAAGCAGCAGCAGAATGGGGTGGCTCAGGAACCATCAGCGAACGGAACAGCCACCAAGCCCATCGAGAACAAAATCCCCCTAGCCAAACAGCAACAGAACGGAATCGCTCAAAAGGCTTCGTCGAAGGCCTCAACTCCGCGAAAACCTCCAAGCAGTCAAACCCCAAAGTCTTCTACCCAAAAATCAACCCCGCAAGAGCCATCGGCAAACGGAGTAGTTACGAAGCCCATCCAGAACAAAATACCTCTAGCGAAGCAGCAGCCTCCTAAGCCGCCGAAAACGGGCCCCAAGACCAAACCAGTCACCAACCCTACACCAAGGGCGGTTCAAGAGAAGAATGCGACGGCCTCTGCAGCAGCTTCAAAGCAAAGGGCATGAAGCAGGACTCGGCAGCCGGGTGTATCTTGTCTTGTTGAATGGGACGCACGCCGGCAATCGGTTCATCAAATCGGAGCTATGGCGTCCTGTCCAGATATTGAATGCGATCGTAATGCTAGCGCATGCTTTATCCTCAACCATCAGTACCTACGGGGTGGACTTGTCCCCGGCCGCTGATCGACGACACGTGGTTATGGAACATAGAACATACGTTAAGGTAGTCAGTTAGAGCAATACCACGGTAGCGTGACGAAGCGTGAACAATGGCAGAGAATGCAAACCAGTGGGAGGCTTTTGTCCTATAAAGGTTTAGAGCACTACCTTAGGATAGAGGATATGAAAACGGCCCCATAGGTATGCTCGGTCCGCGTGACACAAGCAGACTATCACCGATGACACCGACTTTGATGGGCTAACGGGAAGCCTGAAGCTGATGTGAACGTCTGTTGAGAACAACTGAATTAATTTCCACAGTACCATGTACAATGGCAGTGCCTTCGATTTTCACATGCCCAAACAGATTGACGGACCAGTTGATTCCGCGATTCCGCGATTCCTGTCTCAACTTGTTACGATCATGCGCGTGACTCTTGAGCTACACAGAAAGCAGATAAGCGTCTCTCCGTTATATTCATACCTACACATCTCCCGATGCCCCACCTTCCGCACTGTTACTGTTCGCTTAGATGAATGGCAGCTGGAGGCTGTGACCACACTTGAACATGAACGGCCCCCTCTAAGATCGATGCAAACCCACTGATAAAGAAGATCTATCCCATCGGGGGTCCCAAGTCCGACCATGAGCTGCCTGCCCCAGCTTATTCTGCCTGCCCTTCTTCAAGAACTTGGCCTTATCTCGCCGGTCCAAGTACTGCGCAACTTCGGAAGCGTTACGAAAACTGAAGTGAAATCCGCAAGGCATCCGGTGAAGTGCCAGGTAAGGTTGTGTGCACGTACAACACATGAGAC
>JAABUL010004583.1_pt1 | contig 18283 bp, 14 predicted proteins | sample 5559151 | NCBI WGS metagenome assembly JAABUL01 (sample SAMN10711876, study PRJNA513368) | rock metagenome | isolation source: Antarctica rocks | place: Antarctica: Victoria Land, Pudding Butte sud | reverse complement strand
CCCAGCAGGTGGTGTCAGAAGAGCCGAGAGTCAGACCCGCCCCACCTAGTCATCTTGCCCAGGTCGACGAGACCGCCACGTCCTTCAAGGAGTCAGACCCGTTCGGTCCACGAGATCCATAGTGAAGTGCCTTCTTGTAGGACCATTTGAACTCTCGACAAGTCCAAGTATCCCTTACAAGACAGGCACTTTCGCGCTTTCCCCAGCCGTGTCGACCAGATGCCATGAACTATCCAGGCTAAGTCTGAAGAGCCGCCAAAACCTGTTGCCTCTCTGTGCGAGCGGTGCTAGGTTAAGCGAAATTAACTACCGAGCAGGAGGAACAGATGGCCGAAGCGACCGCGAAGGAAACTCTGGCGTATATAGGGGCAGATGTTGGCGGAACCCATACCGACGTCGCCGTCATCCTGGGCGAGAGGATAAGCCACGGAAAGGCGTTCACAACCTATGACGACTTCAGCAAAGGGCTCCTGAGCGCGATCGAGGTCGCCGCCGAAGAAATGGGACTAGGTCTAGAGGACCTCCTCGGCAGAACCCAAGTGCTATTCAATGGCACCACTGTCGTCACCAACGCGCTTACAGAGCTACGCGGCGACAGAGTTGGCGCGTTGATTACCACCGGTTTTAAAGACACCTTCCGCTGGCAGGGAGGTATGAGGCGGAATGTCGTCGATGACCATCTGCAGGTGAACCCCCCGGATCTGGTGGATCGTCTGTCCATCCGTGAGATTGACGGTCGAATCGACTACGCCGGACGGGAGGTCGTGGCACTCAACGAACAGCAAGTCCACGACGAGGTCCGGCACCTTGTCGAAGACCGCCACGTCGAGGCCATCGCCGTGTGCTTCCTCTCAAGCTTCGTCAACCCCGCCCACGAGGCACGCGTGGTGGAACTTATCGCAGAAGACTATCCGGACCTCTTCGTGACGCCGTCCTACCAGTCCTTCCCCGTCCGGGGCGAGAACCGACGATGGACCACTGCGGTAATGAACTGTTTCGTCCAAGGCTCGGCCCGCCGGTACCTAAACAGCACCAGCGACCGGCTGGCCGAAGCCGGCTTCAAGGGGAGCCCCGCCTTCTTCCAGGGACTCGGCGGCGCCATCAGCCGTGAGCGGGCTTCAGCGTACCCCCTAGCCCTATACTCTTCCGGCCCTGCCGCGGGGGCGATCGGCGCTCGTCACATCACCGAACAGATGGGGGTATCGAAGGTTCTGATCGGGGACATGGGTGGGACCAGCTTCGACACGGGGATCATCGAGGACGGCAACATTCGGATTGAAAAGGAGCTGGAGCTTGGACCTTTCAAGACTGGCGTTAATGTCATCGACATCACGTCGATTGGTGCCGGAGGCGGGAGCATCGCCTGGGTGAGCGACCGCGGCGTCCCGCAGGTGGGGCCGCACAGCGCTCGGTCGACGCCAGGCCCAGCGTGCTATGGTACAGGAGGGGAAGACCCCACCGTGACTGATGCCATGGTAGTTATGGGCTTTATCGACCCCGACAACTACCTCGGTGGAAGGTTCCACCTAAGCGCCGCCCTGGCGGCCAAGGCACTCGACGAGAAGGTCGGCCGGCGGTTCTCTTGGTCGCCCGAGGAAACTGGGGCGGTTATCCACGACCTCATCGTCGTCAACATGGCGACTGCCGTGCGGGAGATCAGCATCGAAAAGGGTCACGATCCCCGCGACTTCGCCTTCTTGGCCTATGGCGGGACTCTCCCGCTTTTCGCCTGGCAGATCGCAGCTCGCCTGAATATCTCCAAGGTGATCGTCCCGCCGATCAGCTCAGCATTCTCCGCCTTGGGACTGCTCATGGCCGACTTCAACCTGCGGATGAACCAAACCGTGGACTGGTCCCTGGACGACCAGGCCGGACTAGAGCGAGTGAACGAGAAGGCGAAACCGCTCGTGGCGGGGGCGCTGGCCGCCATGAAGGGGGAAGGTTTCACCGAGACGGAGATAGAAATTAAGCGGAGTGGTGACTTTCGCTTTGCAGGGCAGGTCTATGACATCGCCATGAAGCTGCCGGACCGACCCCTCATAGAGGCGGATATCAGCGCCATGAAGGACGCCTTCTTCGGCCTGTACGAAAAGACCTACGGAGTGGGCACCGGATGGAAGGGGGTGCCGGAAATGCTGACGAACTACAGCGTCGAGGCTATCGGCCGAATGGAGCGCCCCCGCTTCTCCTACGAGAAGTCGCCTCGCCGGACTGTCCGGGAGATGACCAAGAGCACCCGGGCGGTCTTCCTCCCCGACCTTAGAGAACGGCGGAATATCCCGATTCTTGATGGCCTCCTTTTCTCGCCCAGCAGTGTCGCCGAGGGGCCGCTGATCGTCGATGCCACGGATACCACCATGTATGTCCCCGCCGGCGTGACGGTGACCAGGGATGCGAACCTCAGCTACATCTTGACCGGAGGGACAGAGTGATGAACGCTTCACTGAACGACATCCTCGAAGCAGAGATCCACCGTAAGGCGCTGGACAATCTCACGAAGGAGATGGCTACGACGCTTGTTCGTACGTCGGGTTCGCCGATCGTGTACGAGGCTAAAGACTTTAGCACCTGTTTTTTTGACACGGGGCCTGAGCAACTTGGCTTTTCAGGGTACGTCCTGTTTCACATCGCTTCGTCTTTGATGGGGACACAAGCAATCAGTCGTCTGGAGGGGGAGGACCTGCGCCCCGGGGACGGCTGGCTCTGCAACGACCCGCGCTCGGCGGGCGCCATGCACCAGGCCGACGTGGCGGTGATCATGCCGATGTTTTTCGAGGGGGAGTTGCTCGGCTGGGGTTTCTCCAACGTCCACGTCCTTGATGTCGGAGGGGTTGGCGTGTCGGGCTACGCTCCGGGGGCTCACGATGTCTATCAGGAAGGGCTACGCTTCCCGCCGATTCGGATTATCGTGGACAGCAAGATTGACCCGCAATGGGAACGGTTTATCGCCGCTAATGTTCGAGCCTCGGGTCCGGTCCTGAATGACATCCGGAGCACGATCGCGGCCAACAACGTTGGGGCGGAGAAACTCAGGGCGCTGGTGAAAGAGTTCGGAGTAGACCGCTACAGGGAACTGTGCGAGGTCAACAAGTCACTGACGGAGGCACTTTTTCGCGAACGTATCGCGAAGATCCCTGACGGGGAGTACACTTCCATAGATTGGAACGAGTTTGACGGCCACGATGGTCCCGATCAGCTGCTGGAGCTCAGGGTCAAGATGACCATCTCGGGAAGCGATATGCGTCTGGATTTCTCAGGGGTCCCGCAGATCGACGCGTTCATCAATTCGACGCCCGGCGCTGTGTCGGGACAGGCAATGAGCGCGATATTGACTACGTTGGCCTACGGGGACTTCCCGATCAACGCCGGGTTGTGGCGGCCGGTCACGATCGACTGCGGCGTGGAAGGGACGATCGTGAACTCCACCGACCCGGCGCCGTGTAGCAACGCGCACTCCGAGGTGGGCATGCGGGTGTGCAAGCTGGTCAAGGACGTCCTGAGTCAGGCTTTGGCTCTCTCCGACGACTCGGTGTTGCGATCCCGAGTGGCGGGCCAAGCCCAAGATGGCGGTCTAGCCGTGAACCTCTTTGGCCCGAACCAGCACCAAGGGCAGTCGGTGATCTTCTACGTGGATCACTTTGTGGGTATCGGCGGTGGCGGGCAGACTGTCCAGGACGGGCAGGACTCGTATGCATGTACCACCATGACCGGGTCGGGATTGCAGGACGTGGAGACCCACGAGGCCATGGACCCCATCCACTGGCTTTGGCGGAAGTTGATTCCAAACTCCGGAGGTCCGGGGCAGTTTCGAGGTGGGTTGGGAATGGAGCAGGGCTTCGCGTTGCGCCATGTGGAGCAGATGGCGGGGGCGGCGTTCGTGGAGGTTGCCGAGGCGCCTCCGCGCGGCTTTGGTGGTGGGTACCCGGCGTCCACCGGGGGGATCGCCAACATCGTAGGTTCGAACCTCGTGGCGCTGGAAACCGCCGGCAAGCAGGGCGACATCATGAACATCTCCGGAGATCGGCAGTTGATGCGCTCGAAGGTCGGTCACATGGTTGTGAATCGTAACGACGTGCAACACTGGTTTAGTGGCGGCGGGGGTGGCCTCGGGGACCCTCTGCTTCGTGACGTCGAGGCGGTCAGGCTGGATGTGCGGGACGGTTACGTAACCATGCGGCACGCCGCGGAGTTGTATGGCGTGGTTACTGACGGTGACGCGCTCGACGCCGAGGCGACCGCGGGGAAGCGGGCCGAGATTCGCCGGGTCCGAATCGGGACCGAGCCGACCGTGCCGTTACAGCCACCGTCGTCGGTGGGTGTGGCGGTGGTCCACCGTGCCGGAAAGAACGGGCACGGTGGGGAGTGGCGATGTGGCTACTGCGCCAAGACGCTCGGCTCCGCCGGCGAAAACTGGCGCAGTGAGGCCATGTGCCGGGAGAGGCCGCTGAGCGAGGCCTATGAGCAGTACGACATGTACGTGCGAACCCGGCTGGAGCCCCCAATGCTTTACATGCGGGAGTACTTCTGCTCCGCCTGTGCGGGTGCGTTGAGCATCGATATCGCCACTGACGGCTTGGAGCCATACGCGGCGCCTTCGCTAGCGGGGAGCTCGGTGGCGGCGGTGCCGACAATGTGAGTGACGTCGACGAAGTGCGCCTACCCGCCAACATAGCAGAGCGAACCGTTCCCGCGCTGCTTCGTAGAGCTGCCCTCCGCGCGCCGGGGACGTGGGCTATCATCGCTGACAGTAGCTACGGCGGCACCGTGAAGGTGACCTACAAACAACTGTCGGATCGGGCGGTCCGACTGGCGTCTGCACTAGGCGATCGGGGCGTAGGTCCGGGCGATCGCGTCGGGATTCTCTTCGACGGCAAGGGGGGGGCGGAGGCGCACCTTGTTTACCACGCGAGTCACGAGCTCGGTGCCATCGCGGTGCCCATCAACAGCCGCTACGTCAGTCGCGAGCTTGACCACGTGATCCGGGCGAGCGGGTTGCGGGCGCTGGTATTCGACTCGCGCTTCGAAGCGACAGTCCGGGAGATAGGCCCATCTTTGTCCGGGGTTGTCCTTCTCGAGGCGGGGCCGGATGCGCGTTTCGGCGAAGATCTCGAGCAAGTTGTGCTCGTTGGCGGCGCCCACGAGTTGGTGTTGCCGACCGAGGAGGACGACGCCGATTGGATCTTCACCTCGGGTACGACCGGTAACCCGAAGGCTGTTGCATTGTCACACGGCGCTTCTGTGGCGTGTGGGTACGAGGCGGTGGGGCTTTGGGGACTCGACAACGACAGCATCTACCAGTCGTCGGCGCCGTTCTTCACGAGCACCGGATGTCGCACGAACCTCCTGGCGTGCCTGGCGGCGGCGTGCACCTATGTCGTCGAACCGGAGTTCGACGTCAGGCGGACACTGGAGCGCGTTGGCACCTGTCAGACGACGTCGCTATTCCTGGTGTCGAGCATGATCGCGCTCATGTTCAACCGGCTCTCGCCGGAGGAGCTGCGTCACGCTGACCTGTCGTCACTCAAGCGACTTTGCTACGGCGGGCAGTCGATGCCGCGGTCGTTCTACCACGACGTCGAACATGTCTTTGGAGCACGAGAGGGGCTCGAGTTGGTGCACCTGTACGGGCTGACCGAAGCCGGCCCGTCCGGGCTGATGGTGCCACCCGAACGACATGGTGCGGGGCTCGCGCGGATCGGGGCCTACGGCATGCCCGTGGGGACGAGGGGGTTCAACGAGTGGATCTCCTGGCGTATCGCCGACTCGGATGGTGAGCCGGTGCCGGCCGGTGAAGTCGGTGAGATCGTCCTCCGCGCTCCATCGGTCATGAGCCATTACGTGGATGATGCTGAGGCCACCCAGGCCGCGAGGGCGAAGGGGTGGCTCCATACCGGTGATATGGGAATCATGGACGCCGACGGTTTTGTCTATTTCGTCGATCGGAGCAGCCACAGTATCCGCCGGGGAGGCCTTAATGTCTCCTCGGTCGAGGTGGAATCAGTTATTGGCGACCATCCGGATGTCTTCCAAGTGGCCGTCGTCGGTCGCCCAGATTCCGTGATGGGCGAGGAGGTCGAAGCCTTCGTCGTGCGGGTCGCTGGGTCCGCTGTCAGCGCCGAAGAATTGCGGTCCTATTGTGTGGGGCAACTCGCGGACTACAAGGTCCCGCGACGCTTCGAGTTTCTCGATGAGCTTCCGACGAACGCCATGAACCGGGTCGTCAAGTCGAGGTTGACAAGCAGCGCGTCAAACGTCGCCTGAGGAATGGAGCGCAGAGTGGGACGTAATTACTCCCTTAGAAGTAGGCTCTCGCTGTTTAGCGCGAGTGGACTCAAGAAGAAATAGGGTAAACCGAGCCCACTTACAGGAAGAAAATGACCCACGGATCGGTCAGTAGAGCCACTATGTTATGTTACTCTCGGCTAACTTACTCAGCGGGAGGAATCATGGGCGAAACGATCGTGGTGCGGACTCTGAGCCTGGCGGAATGGGCGCTTAAAAGGGCGATTCAGGGCGACGACACCGGGGCAATCCCCGATCCCCTAGGCATGTTGGGCGCCCTAACTCGCAGGCTGCGTTCGGAGGTCGAAGCGGATGAGGTACGCAAAATGCGGTTAGGGCGCCGTGCGCTACAACGGTTCGAGACCGGTGACCGGAGTTGATGGGCGACGAAATTCCCACGCGGAACGTCGTCGTCAACGGTGTCTGGGGTGGTGAGGACCTGTGGCACCGGGCGGCGGCGGGGGATTCCGCCTACCGGGAAAGCTACTATTTCGACTTTGGCGACGATCGATCCGAGTTTGCCGGTTTCACCTCCGTGGGCTGGAAACCGGTACGAGGTAACCTCGGCTCGACGACGGTCGTCTTTGACGAGACCGGCGCTTGGATGACCCAGGCCCGGCGGGCCACCGTCGGCGACTTCCCGCTCCTGGAGGTGGAAGGGTTGGCGTACCGACGGGCGGCCGACACCTTGGGGTGCTGGAACATCGACTTTGGCGGCTCGATGGCCCCGACACCGGAGCTGGGTACCCGTGCTCGCCAACCTATCAAGGCCGAAGCGCCGGTGGACGTACGTATATGCGCCCTCTGGCGGCCGCGTAGCCCGGAGGTCTGCACGACTGGGACCGACTACGACCGGGCCTTTACCTGGCATCTCGACCAGGCCGGTGACACCGAAGGGCACGTGGAGTTCGGCCCGGACGCCAAGCGGCGATCGTTCCGCGGCCGAGGCCACCGCGACCGTTCCTTCGGAGCCAGAGACTGGACCCACTTCGGCTCGTGGGTGTACCTCGCTGGCCATACCTCCGAAGTCACTATCAATTTCTGGGCGTTGCAACGCCCAGATGGTCGCTGGTCTACGACTGGCTGGGTGCAGCACACTGGCCAACCGGTCGAAGTGGTACAGAGCTACCGCCTCAGGCCCGGCGAGTTGCTCAATGCCGGCAATCGTCACGTGCCGGCGTTCCTCGAATTCGAGCTAACCGGGACTAGCGGGCTGGTGACCGGCACGGTCGAGAGCACCCGGCTGGTCCAACTGGGGTTCAAGACCCGGCATGGTGTGGCTCGGTTGGACCGTGGTTTGGGCAGCTATGTGATCGACGGACACCCGGGCTCTGGACTGGTCGAGTACCAGCAGAGCGTGGACGGCGCCTTCGCCGATACCCGATGGGCGCTTGGCTGCGTATGACTGGAGCCGTTATCGAGCGCCCCCACCGCCCGACCCGCCGAGCACCTGGGAGCGCTGCTCGAGGAGCCCGTGAAGATAATATCGATGGACCTCCACGGAATGGACCCCTGAGAAATGACCGCCATCGGCGGGCGGACGGACATTGACTATGCACTTAGTACCCGCGACGAAATAATTCCCCGCTGCTACGGTGTGTCGGCGGGGAGCAGGGTCGGGTAGGCCGGGCGCATTACTGGCTCTTCACAGCTGAGCGTGGTGTCCCGGGGGTGACACGGTTGCTGTCTTGGGCCTGATGTCGGGCCTGGGGCCTCAGGATTCGTGGTGTCAAGGACACGAGTCGGGAGGCCCCAGGTGATGGTCAACGGTAGTGCAGGAACGGTGTTGCTCGGGCTCGACGGGCTGGTGCTGCTCGCGGTCTCCGAGCGTGACGGGGAGCTGGAGCAGGCGGTGGAGTCGACGGCCAGGGTTGCCTGGTGCGCCTCGTGTGGGGTGCCGGCGCGCCCGCATGCCCGGCGTCCGGTTGGCAACGCCAAGAGCGGCTCTACGACACCAGGCGTGGTGAGCGACGCGAGGTCGCACGAGGTGGTCGGGGGCCGGTGCGTTGCCGGAGATGAGCTGCCGGCCGCGGCGGGTGCGGATGCGGGGCCGCGTCAGTCCTCCCGGACGGTGGGAGCGGTCCTAAGGGGTGGCTGACGCCGCAGCAGCGGCGTCGACCCCATGCGTGTCCGGACGTGTTTAGGCGCGGCCCGGTGCACCTCAGCTGCCTGGAGCCGCCGCGTCGCCGTCGTCGATCGGCCCCGGCGGCTCCACGCCCAGACAGACGAAGGAAGTCCGCATCAGCAGTGCCACCACCTCTTCGCGAGGCAGACCGCCGTCGTAGGTCGCCACCGATTGGACCGCGCCGATCGCGGCGTGCACGAGGGCACGTGCGGCTCCGTCGGTGAGCTCCGGTCGCAGCTCGACGAGCACGTGCACCCATTCCTCGACGTAGTGCCGCTGCAGGCGACGGAGTCGCCGCCGATCAGCCTCCGGGAGGCTGTGCACCTCGCGCTGGTACAGCTGCAGCAACGGCCGGTCGTCGACGGCGAACAGCACCTGGCCCTGCACCAGGTCGGCGAGCACCTCCACCTCCACACGACCCGATCCCCCGGCGTCGGACGCAGTCTGGAGCAAGCGGTCCATCACCTCGTCGAGCAGGGCTACGAGCACGGCGGACTTGCTGTCGAAGTGCCGGTACACCCCCGACCCGACGATCCCCGCCGCGCCGCCGATGTCGGCCATGGACACCTGGTGGAACCCGCGCTCGGCCAGCAGCCCGGCCGCTACCCGCAGGATGCGCGTCCGCCGGTCCGGGTCCCGGGTGCGCACGCCTTCGCTGCTGCTCATCGCAGGTTCTTCGTCACCGCAGCAGTCTGACGGGTACCTCGAGGGTCCTCGACCGGAGGTACTCCCCCAGCCCCTTGGCCTGCGGGTCGGGCCGGGTCGCCGACGCCACACCCTCCCCGAGGAGACCCACGACCACGAAGTTCAGCGCACGCAGCCGCGGCAGCTCGAACCGGCGGACGGCGAGACCAGCCGCCTCGGGCAGCAGCTCGCGGAACACGTCGACGGTGAGGGTGGAGTCGACCCACGCCCACGTGTCGTCGTCCCGCGCCCACAGCCCGACGTTGGCGTTGCCGCCCTTGTCGCCGGACCGAGCGCCGACGACGCGCCCCAACGGCACCCGCACCGTGGGCTCCGTGGCCCGGACCTCCCGCACCGGTGGCGACGCCGGGGCGGGCCCGGGACCGGACGGCGAGTGCGGGACCGGCTGCGAGGTGCCGTCGGGTAGGACGACGACGTGCTCCACACGGTCGCGCGGCACCAGCGCGGGCCAGTACACGCCGTACGCGCTCTCGGCCGTGGGCGGGGTGGTCGTGTGGAAGCCGGCGTACCCGCCGAGGGCGAGCTGCATGGTGGCGTCGGAGAAGCGGCGGCCGACCGTGCGGCGGTCGGGGTCCTTCACCGTCACGCGCAGGTGGGCCGTGGCGTGCGCGTTGGTCGGCGCGTCGGTCGTGTCGAAGCGCAGCAGCTGCACGTCGGTGTCGGCGAAGGAATCCCGCCCGCCGAGGATGTCGAACAGCTCCTCGGTGGCCCAGGCCGCCTTCTCCTCGACGTCGAGCCCGGTGAGCACCAGCGTCATGGTGTTGCGGTAGCCGCCCAGGTGGTTGAACGCCACCTTGAGCTGGTCGGAGGGGGCGCTGCCCCGGGTGCCGGACAGCAGCACCCGGTCGGGTGCCTGCTGCGTGAGCTCGACGGTGCCGAAGTCGGCGACGACGTCCGGGTTGGCGTAGGTCGGGGAATCGATCTCGTAGAGGAGCTGGGCGGTGACGGTGCCGATCGAGACGAGTCCGCCGGTGTCGTCGTGCTTGGTGATGACGCTCGAGCCGTCGGCGGCCACCTCGGCGATGGGGAACCCGGGGTAGCGGCGGTCGGTCACCTCGTCGAGGAAGGAGTAGTTGCCGCCGCAGGCCTGCGGGCCGCACTCGATGACGTGCCCGGCCGCGACGGCACCGGCCACCGCGTCCCAGTCCGTCCGCGCCCACCCGTGCCACCACGCGGCGGGGCCGACGACGAGCGAGGCGTCGGTGACCCGTCCGGTGACGACGACGTCCGCCCCGGCCTCCAGCGCTGCGGCGATCCCCCACCCGCCCAGGTAGGCGTTCGCCGAGACCGGCTCCACCCCGGCGTCCGCGAGGCGTTGCCCCGTGTCGAGGTGGGCGAGGTCCACACCGTCGGCCAGCATCTCGGGCAGCCGGGGCAGCACGTCGTCGCCGTGCACGTGGGCCACCTTCGGAGCCAGCCCGAGCCGCTGCGCGAGCACCCCGATCTGGGCGGCGAGCCCGGCCGGGTTCAGACCGCCCGCGTTGCTGACAATCTTGATCCCGCGGTCCAGGCAGGTGCCGAGCACGTCTTCCAGCTGGGTGAGGAAGGTGCGGGCGTACCCGGCATCGGGGTCCTTCTGGCGGGCCTTCCAGAGGATGAGCATGGTGAGCTCGGCCAGGTAGTCCCCGGTCAGGACGTCGATGGGCCCGCCCTCGACCACCTCCCGTGCCGCGGCGAGGCGGTCCCCGTAGAACCCGGAGCAGTTGGCGATCCGAACCGGCCTGCGCGGCGGTGCTGACGACGAGCTGGTCACGACGGCTCCCTCCCGGGCCCGGGCGGGCCGGCGAACACCTGGGCGACGTCCAGCCAGCGCTCGGCCGCCGGCCCGGTGGCCACGAGCGCCAGGTCGGCGCGGTGGCGGCGCTGGGTGACCAGCAGGCAGAAGTCCAGTGCCGTGCCGACGACCCGGTCGCCCGCAGCAACCGGACCCCACGTCCACAACCCACCGTCCGGGGCGGTGAGCCCCACCCGGACCGCGTCGGCCGGCGGCTCCTCGCCGTGCACCCGGTGGCTCCACCCTCGCGTGGCGACGCCGAGATGCGCGATGTTACGCAGCCGGGAGGTGGGCTCCCTGCTGGCGCCCACGGCGTCGACGACGTCCTGCCCGTGCGCCCAGGTCTCCATCAGCCGAGCGGTCACCGAGGAGGCAGCGCTCATCGGGGGCCCGTACCAGGGCAGCGTCGTCCCCGGGTCGAGGGCGCCGAACACCCGCAGGTACTCCGCGCGGGCCGCCCGCAGCCACGCCAGCAGGTCCGCCGGCGCACGGCCCCGGTTGGCCTGCGCCACCACCTCGGTGAAGTCGTCGCCGTGGGCCACCAACGCGGCGGCCTCGGTGCGGAACCGGTCCTGGTCGAGCGCCGACGTGGTCGCGGTCTCGTCGAAGTGCGCGAGGTGCACCACCTGGTCGGCCACCGTCCAGCCCACGGCCGGGGTCGAAGTGGCCCACGCCTGCTCCGGAAGCGCGGCGAGCACGCGGTCGAGGTCCGCGGACTCGGCGGCGAGGTCCGCGACGAGCACGGCCATGGCGGCGGCGTCCATGGCCACTACCGGCCCGTCCAGACGGGGGTCCGCTTGTCGCGGAACGCGGCCGGGCCCTCCTGGGCGTCCGCGCTGAGGTAGACCGGCTCCCACAGGGCCTCGGCCTCGGCGTACGCGGCCGCGAGGCGGGGCTGCGCCATGAGCCGCACGGTCTTCTTGGCGGCCGCGACCGAGAGGGGCGCGTTGGCCGCGATCCGCTCGCCCAGCGCCTGCGCCGCGTCGTGCAGCTCGGCGGCGGGCAGCACCTCGTTGACCAGGCCGACCTCGTGGGCCCGGCGGGCGGAGATCGGGTCGCCGGTGACGAGCAGCTGCATGGCGATCCTCGGCGGCACCAGCCAGGGCAGCGGGGCGGCCCACGGCGCACCCCGACCCACCTTCACCTCGCTGATCGCGAACCGGGCGTGCTCGGCGGCGAGTACAAGGTCGCACTGCTGGGCCAGCAGGAACCCGCCGCCGTAGGCGACGCCGTTCACCGCCGCGACCACCGGCTTGTCCAGCTCGACGGTGCGCCCGGGCTGGGGCACGAAGTCCGGCGGGGGCACGGTGAGCGCGGTGTCGGCCATCTCGCGCAAGTCTCCCCCGGCGCAGAAGGCCCGGTCCCCGGTTCCGGTGAGCACGAGTACCGCGGCGGAGTCGTCGGTGGCGAACCGGTCGAAGCCCTCAGTGAGCAGCCGGCGCACCTCCGCCGACAGCGCGTTGCGGGCCTCGGGGCGGTCGATCGTCAGCCACGCAACCCTGCGGACGACCTCGTAGTGGACGGTCACGCCTCCCCCTCCGACGTGACGACGGCCAGGACCGAGCCGGTGTCCACGGTCTCCCCGGCGGCGGCGTGCAGCTCGCTGACCACCCCGTCGGCTGGGGCGGCCACCACGTGCTCCATCTTCATCGCCTCCAGCACCAGCACGGTCTGCCCGGCGGTCACCGTGTCCCCCTCGGCGACGGCCACCCGGACGACGGTGCCGGGCATCGGGGCGAGCAGCGAGCCCTCGCCGGCCTGGCTGCCCGGGACGGGGAAGCGCGGTGCCTCCCGGAACGAGGTGGACCCGCCGGGACCGTCGACGAACACCTCCTCGCCCACGCGGTGCACGTGCAGGGTGCGCCGGACGCCGCTGACGGTGAGCCGCACCTGCTCGGGCCCGGCCTCGACCGTGTCGACGTCGAGCCGGGCGTCGCCGACCGTCACCCGCCACCCGTCCCTGGCGCGCCGGTAGCGAACCGTGAGCTCGGTCCCGGCGTGGGTCAGCACCGCCACCTGGTCGCCGCTGGGGACGTTGCGCCAGCCCGTGGGCACCGGCTGCTGCACCCGGGCGGTGGCTCGGCGGGCCGCCTGGTCGGTCAGTGCCACCGCGGCGGCGTGCAGCGCCAGGACGTCCTCGTCGAGCGTGGGGGTGACGAGCTCGGGGTGCCGACCGAGGTAGCCGGTGTCGATCTCGCCGGCGCGGAACTCGCGCTCGCGGAGCACGGCCACCAGCAGGTCCCGGTTGGTGGTGATGCCGTGCACCCGGGTCTCGGCCAGCGCGCGGGCGAGACGTCGGCAGGCCTCGTCCCGGGTGGCGCCGTGGGCGATGACCTTGGCCAACATGGAGTCGTAGTGCACGCCGACCACGGACCCGTCGGCCACCCCGCTGTCCACCCGCACACCGGGCAGGGCTGGCACGTGGAAGCGGTGCACGGTGCCGGTGACCGGGAGGTACCCGGCGGGCACGTCCTCAGCGTTGAGCCGGGCCTCAACGGCGTGGCCGGTGACCCGGGCGTCGAGCACCTCCGGCGGCAGCGGCAGCCCCTCGGCGACCTGCAGCTGCACCCGCACCAGGTCCAGCCCCGTGACGAGCTCGGTGACGGGGTGCTCCACCTGCAGGCGGGTGTTCACCTCGAGGAAGAAGAAGTCACCGTCCGGGGCGAGCACGAACTCCACCGTGCCGGCGCCGACGTAGCCGATGGCCTCGGCCGCCGCCACCGCGGCCTTGCCCAGCTGGGCCCGCAGCGCGTCGTCCACCGCCGGGGACGGGGCCTCCTCGAGCACCTTCTGGTAGCGGCGCTGGACGGAGCACTCCCGCTCGAACAGGTGCACCACGGTGCCGTGGGTGTCCCCGACCACCTGGACCTCGACGTGCCGGGGCCGCTCGACGTAGCGCTCCAGGAAGACGGTGCCGTCCCCGAACGCCGACGTGGCCTCACGGCGGGCGCTGTCCACGGCGCCGAGCAGCTCGTCCGGGCCGGTGACGATCCGCATGCCCCGACCACCACCGCCGAACGCGGCCTTGACCAGCACGGGGTACCCGATGGAGGCGGCCCGGGCGGGGAGCTCGGTGGTGTCGTCCCCGACCACCACCCCGGGCAGCACCGGCACCCCGGCGGCGGCCATGAGCTCCTTGGCCGCGGTCTTGGATCCCATCGCGTCGATCGCCTCGGGGGTGGGTCCGACGAAGACGAGTCCGGCGGCGGCGCAGTCCCTGGCGAAACCGGCGTTCTCGGAGAGGAAGCCGTAGCCGGGGTGCACCGCCTGGGCGCCCGTGGCCAGGGCGGCGGCGATGACGAGGTCCCCGCGCAGGTAGGTCTCCGCGGGGGTGGCCCCTGGTAGCCGCACGGCCTCGTCGGCGGCGGCCACGAACGGTGCGTCGGCGTCGGGATCGGAAAACACGGCGACGGTGGCCACGTCCATCTCGCGGGCGGTGCGCAGGACGCGCAGCGCGATCTCGCCGCGGTTGGCGACGAGCAGCTTCGCGATGGGACGCGAGGCGTGCAGGGGTGCGGTGGTCACGGCCCTCACATCCGGAAGACGCCGTAGCCGCGGCGCCCCTCGATCGGGCCCGAGTGGGCGGCGGAGAGGGCGATGCCCAGGACGGTGCGGGTGTCGCGCGGGTCGAGCAGGCCGTCGTCGTAGAGGCGTGAGGTGATGAAGAAGGCGTGCGATTCGGCCTCGATCTGGGCCTCGATCCCCCGGCGACGCTCGTCGTCCGCGGCCTGGTCGAAGGCGCGACCGGACGACGCGGCCGAGGCCTTGGCGACGATGGAGAGCACACCGGCGAGCTGGGGCGCACCCATGACGGCGAGCTTCGCTCCCGGCCAGGCGAACATCAACCGCGGGTCGTAGGCCCGCCCGCTCATCCCGTAGTTTCCCGCCCCGAAGGATGCGGCGGTGTTGATGGTGATGTGCGGGACGGTGCTGTTGGTGACCGCGTTGATCATCTTCGCGCCGTCCTTGATGATGCCGCCCTGCTCGTAGGACCGGCCGACCATGTAGCCGGTGGTGTTCTGCAGGAAGACCAGGGGGGTGTCCACCTGGTTGGCGAGCTGGATGAACTCGGCGGCCTTCTTCGCCTCCTCGCTGAAGAGCACCCCGCGGGCGTTGGCGAGCACGCCCACCGGGAAGCCGTGCACCGAGGCGAACCCGGTGACCAGGCTTGTGCCGTACTCGGGCTTATACTCCCCGAACCGGGACCCGTCGACGACCCGGGCGAGCACCTCGCGGGGGTCGAAGGGCACCCGGATGTCGGCCGGGGCGATCCCAAGCAGCTCGTCGGGGTCGTGCTGCGGCTCGTCGGCGGGCAGCGTGGGGCCGGGCCCGTGCTTGCGCCAGTTCAGCTCGGAGACGATGCGCCGGCCCAGCCGGATCGCGTCGCGCTCGTCCACGGCGAAGTGGTCGGCCACCCCGGAGACCCGGGCGTGCATGGCGGCCCCGCCGAGGGACTCGTCGTCGCTGTCCTCGCCGGTGGCCATCTTCACCAGCGGGGGGCCGCCGAGGAACACCTTGGCCTGCTGGTCGACGAGCACCGAGTAGTCGCACATGCCGGGCACGTAGGCACCGCCGGCGGTGGAGTTGCCGAACACCAGCGCGATCGACGGCACACCCATGGCGGACAGCTCGGTGAGGTCGTGGAAGATCTGCCCGGCCGGGACGAAGAGGTCTGCCTGGCTAGGCAGGTCGGCCCCGCCGGACTCGACCAGGTTGATCACCGGCAGCCGGTTGCGCCGGGCGATCTCCAGGGCGCGCAGCGTCTTCTTCAGCGAGACCGGGTTCATCGCCCCGCCCCGGACGGTGGGGTCGTGCGCGATGAGCACGCACTCCACCCCGGACACGACACCGATGCCGCTGATGATGCTGGCGCCGACGGTGAACGGGGTGCCCCAGGCGGCGAGGGAGGACAGCTCGAGGAACGAGGCGTCCCGGTCCAGCAGCAGCTCGATGCGCTCGCGGGCGAGCAGCCGACCGCGGTCGCGGTGCCGGTCGGCGTAGCGCTGCCCGCCCCCGGCCCGGGCCAGGTCCAGCTGCTCCTCGAGCTGCTCGAGCACCCCCAGTGACGCGGCCCGGTTGGTGCGGTACTGCTCGCCCCGGGGGTCCAAGGTGGAGCCCAGCACGGTGCCTTCGGCGACCCGCGGGTGCACGACGGTCATGCGCGGGCCCCGCTGCCGTCGTGGGCCTGGTGTTCCTGGGTGTAGTGGTCGTGCAGCTGCTGGCGGAGCACGTTCTTCTGCACCTTCCCCGTGGAGGTCCGGGGCAGGTCGTCGAGCACGATGACGGCTTTGGGCAAGCCTTGCGCGGCGATCTCCTCGCAGACGATGGACAGCTCGACCAGACCGCCGCCCCCACCGCCGAACTCCTCCGGGACGTTGATGCCGATGAACCCGGCCTTGGCCAGCTCGGTCCACAGCTCGGTGAGCGGGGTGTGTGCTGCGGCGTGCTTGGCGTAGTAGGCGCCGCCGTACCGTCCGGCGATCTGGCCGACGGTCTCGCGCAGCGCCGCCAGCTCGGGCTTCTCGGTGAACTCCACGTGCCACACTCCTGTGATCGGTCAATCACTACAGGCGAACCATATCCGCTGAGACAGCCAGATGACGCCATCTAGATGAGATGATTATCACACGAATTGGTAGACGAGGGCCTATCGTGTGTCTGACGCTTCACTAGAAGGTGCCGGGTGCTGCTGCCCGGCCCACCAGCCGAGGAGCTGCCGTGGCCATCGACGTCGAGCGCCTGTACGAGCGGCGGGCGGACAACCGCTGGGACCGCACCTCTGTGGGCGACATCCTCGAACGACTGACCTACAGCCGCCCTGACCGGACGGCGATCACGGGTTGGTCAGGTGCGTTCGGCGATCCCGTGTTCGAACGGCTGACGTACCAGCAGGCGGCGGACCACGTCGACCGCATCGCTTGCGGCCTGCTCGCCGCCGGGCTCGTCCGCGGCGACCGCGTGCTGCTCGTCTGCGAGAACTCCGTGGAGGCGTACCTCACCAAGCTGGGGGCGGCACGGGTTGGGCTGGTGTCGGTGCCCCTCAACCCGGCCCTGGCCCCCGACGTCGTCACCCGGCTGATCCGGCTCGTCGAGCCGCGGTTCGCCGTTGTCGACGCCGAGCTCTGGGACCACGCGCAGCCGGCCTTCGCCGCTTGCGACCTCGCGGTCGACGTCACGGTGACCATCGGGGGCGGACCGATCGCCGGCAGCACGTCGTTCACCGACTTCGTCGCCGCCCAGCCGGCCACCACACCGGAAGCCACCGTCCACGGCGACGACATCTGGGAAATCCTATTCACCTCGGGGACGACGGCGATGCCCAAGGGTGTGATGCTCTCCCACCACTACGCCCACTTCGGCGCCTACTCGTTCGCGCTCTCGCTCACCAGGGGGGTCCACGCCGAGGCCGACCTGGTGCAGGTCGCATTCCTGCCAGTGATCTACCACGTGGCCGACCAGTGCCTCTCGCTCTCGGCGTTCCTCGCGGGCGGGCGGTTGGTGATCGGTCGCCGACCGGTGCCGGCCGAGATGGCGGCGGCGGTGCAGCGCGAGGCTGGCACCTCGATCTGGGGGGGCTCGCCGCAGCTGGTCAAGGCGTTCGCCGCCGAGCTGGCCGGGGTGCTGGGTCCAGGTCAGCGGAGCCCGCTCCGAGTGCTCGTCTACGGGTGGGGTGCGGTGGAGGCCGGTGTCCGGTCATCGCTGCAGGCGAGCTGCGGGGACGACCTGTCGATGATGGGGATCTTCGGACAGACCGAGGCCATCAGCTGCCACCGGTTCTGGCCGGACACCGAGCAGGAGAAGGTCCGGGCGGCGGGCACGTCACTGAACTACGTCGGCATCCCCAACCCGCTGTTGTCCTCGATCGTGATGGACGTGGATGGGGCCTCATTGATGAGCTCGCCCGGCGTCCCCGGCGAGGCGGTGTACCGCTCCCCCGCCGTGACCGCAGGCTACTACCGGGACCAGGCAGCCACCGAGGAGGCCTTCCGCCACGGATGGTTCCACTCGGGGGACAGCTGCGTCGCCGACGAGGACGGCCTGCGGATCATGGTCGACCGGTACAAGGATATCATCAAGAGCGGCGGAGAGAACGTCTCGCGTTGACTCACTGAGAAGGTCCGCGTAGCTCGGTTCGTTGCCTCAGTGGAAAAGGTCCGGCTGTGCGGCGTGTCTGTGCTGGTGGGCGGGAGTGTCCGGGTCACCTGGGTCGATGGAGCTGACGATGGCGAGTCGCAGGGCGATCACGAAGGCGCAGGCGGTGCGTTACCGATCGGGGTCGAGGACGGTGAAGTCGGAGATCTTGGATGCGGTGTGCGCGGTGACCGGATTCAATCGGGACTATGCCCGCAGGGCGCTGAAGGCGGCGTTGACGCCCCGGGTGGTGAAGCCCCGGACCC
>JAABUL010004581.1_pt1 | contig 18287 bp, 16 predicted proteins | sample 5559151 | NCBI WGS metagenome assembly JAABUL01 (sample SAMN10711876, study PRJNA513368) | rock metagenome | isolation source: Antarctica rocks | place: Antarctica: Victoria Land, Pudding Butte sud | reverse complement strand
ATTGTCTTGTGTATCGTCAGGATCGGGGCTTGGGGTTCGAGGGAAGACGAAGGTAGGGATATTGGAAGCCATGGTGGGTAATGTGCTATAGTCTAAAGTCTTTTCATTTAGGTATACAGCTTGTTAACTCTGGCCACAAGAGACAGCAATTTGTTCGTTGAAAGAAATGGCCAACGCGTGAGCCAGCGATTTCGGATGTACAGCAGCTGTTTTGAGACTAGACGCGGGTGCACCCGAACCTTAAAGCACACACTAACCCTTATCACGAAACGTGGCTCGGCCCTGCAATGATCCTGCGATAACTAGGTAAGGTACCTTACCTCCGTACTCCGTTCCTATCAATATCCTGCCAGCAATGAAATCTCCTTCACAACGGGCTATGATGTCTCGGCAGCAAAACTTCAAACAATGTCTCGTTTCATTCACCATATGCTCTACCACGGATATTACCTGCACCCCTCTATTATTAGTTGCCTCTGAGCCTCCATGATGAGCAGATGGAGCCATCACAGCCTTCCTTATAGCCTCAGATGCCGACTTGGAAATACGGAAGAACGTGGGATGGCCATCTCTATGTTACATTCTGATACTTCAATGGGAAGCATACGTGTGAAAAAGTAGGGGTCATCTACGGTCGATACATTGAGATCCTCTGGTGAAGTAAAAGGTGACCGATGTTGTCACAGCATCATCCACCATATACATTATTATTAATTCCAACATCCTCTACTATGGTAGAAGGTGCTTGTAGAGGTCTCTTTACTTTTACAAGTTCGATTGCAGTAGAAGGCAAAAAGAAAATCAATATACTATGGGTATCAATCTGTCTACGTACTGGAGAAATGGTTCCTCTCTTGTGTCAGCCACATCTTTCGATACACACCATCACGCTTTGCCATCAGTACGTCGTGGCTCCCCCATTCAACGATCCTACCCTCGACTAACACACCAATACTATCAGCCTTCCGGACAGATGCTAGGCGATGAGCGATCGTAATGGTGGTGCGATCCCGGGTCGCTTGCTCAAGTGCACGTAAGACTGCTGCTTCCGATGTCGGATCCAAGGCAGAGGTGGCCTCATCGAGTATTAGCAAAGCTGGGTCTCGAATAAGAGCACGAGCAATAGCGAGGCGCTGGCGTTGGCCGCCAGACATGTAGTTTGTATCCATGCCGCTCCCACCACAAGGGGTGTCAAACCCCTGTGGCAAAGACTGGATGAAATCAAGGATGTTGGCTTCTCGACATACTGCTTCTAGAGTAGCGTCGTTGGGCGTATCAGGTAGTTTTGAATTGCGAGAAGTGGGTATTGCAAGGAGTAGGTTCTCCTTAATGGACCCGGAAAAGAATTTCGGGTCTTGAGACACCAGCCCGATGGTGTCACGATATCGTCGCACGTTGAGAAATTTGATATCGAAGCCGTTCAGAAGGATTCTTCCTTTGGTAGGCCTGTAGAATTGCTCGAGTAGGGATACAATTGTGCTTTTTCCAGAGCCTGAGGGACCCACAAGCGCAACATGTTTACCTTGCGGAACGTCGAGATTGAAATTTGAAAGGACAGGCGCCCCTGGCCGAGATGGGTAAGAGAAGCTAACTTTTTCAAAGGTGATAGACCCTCCCTCAACACCCTTACTACCGTACTTCGAATCGGAGTCGATAGGAAGAGGGCCTCGGCGATAGAGATTCAGCACATTTTGAGCAGATAGAAGACCTTTGTTAAGGGCCGGTGACCGGCTGAATGACTCTCCCGCATCCTGAGCTCCAAAGACAATGGCAATAAAGCAGACGAAAAAAGAGTATAGATCAGCATGATGCTCGCCAATCAGCTTCGCGCCGTACCAGATGATGAACGCATTAGCAAAGTAAGTCAGTGCTTGAGAGATGGCAAACAGACTTGCTTCTTTGTGGACGGATTTTGAAGCTGTAGATGTCGCCTCTTTCAGAATGCTGGTATACTTCTTTAAAACCGGCTTCTCTTGTACCAAAGCGGCGACTGTCTGGAGAGATGACACGACTTCCAGGGCATATGTATTGGACCGGATATGATGGGTCTGGAGCTTCCGTTGGAATGCATCCAGGAGAGCGAAACGCAGGTAGCCCGAGAGCAGCAGTAGTGGTATGACTGACACCGAAGCTAATGCTAGTCTCCAATTTAATATAAACGAGACGATAGCACCAAGCAACAGGTTTGTAAGTGTCGAAAGAAAGATTCCAAGAGTAAGTGCATGGACGCCGGCCATATTAGCACATTCGTTTGACAACGAGGAGACTAACGACCCTGGTGCATTCTTTTCCTTGTCGAACCAGTCAACGCCTTGGCGAAGAATGTTTCGCATGGTTATGGAGCGAACCCTGGCAATCATACGCTCACATGAAAGGCCCAGAAAGAAATTTGCGAGCAAATGCAAGATGAGCAAAGTCCCACCAATTGCAATGAAAACTGCTGAGTAGTAGTCGCAATTATTGCGGAAATTAGGCTCCTTGGGATCTGCGAATACCACGATGAGCTTGGCGAAGACCAGGGCTTGTAAGGGAAAAGCAGCACCACAAAGGACGGTCGCCATAGATCCTACGATCATGTAGGCCATTTCCGGTCTGTTGAAGCGTGCAATTTCCAAGATGATTGAGGGGAGTGTAGGCGGGAGTTCTACAGCTTCCTCCTCAGCTTTCAATGTCCTCTCGTTTAGAGGGGAGACTACATCACTGTAGCATGGCAACTGGTGGTCGAATTGGTTGTCCTTCTTATCCAAGGTATCTGTATTTGGGTGGTCGTCTCCTTGTTCGCTTACTAATGAAGCGTATATACCACCTTGACTCAATAGTCGATTATGGGAGCCCTCCTCGGCAACAACGCCCTTCTCCAGGACAACGATCTTGTCTGCGGCTTCAATAGTGCTCAAACGATGGGTAATAACGATAGTTGTTCTTCCCCGAGCGGCTTTGTACAGAGCATCCAGTACAAGAGCCTCAGTCTGTGAGTCCAATGCGGCCGTGACTTCGTCAAAAATCATGATCTTTGCGTCGCTTAAAACAGCGCGAGCGATTGCTACTCGCTGTTTTTGGCCACCACTGAGCAATGTACCTCTCTCTCCAACCATCGTATTAAGGCCATCTGGAAGAGTAAGAATCCAATCGGTCAGATTGGCAATCCTACACGCCTCCATAACCAAGTCCTCTACATCTTCGTCATTTGCGCAGTGCGGACAGTAATTTCGGAGACCGAATTTGATGTTTTCTAGGATGGATCCAGAGAACAGTCTTGGTTCTTGTGACACTAGAGCTATTTGCGACCGGAGAGAATGAACGTCCATGTTCCTGATGTCCTGTCCAGCAATCTTGATAAGGCCAGCTGAAACATCGTAAAAGCGTTCAAGTAAAGCGACGATCGTAGATTTGCCCGACCCAGAGCAACCGACAATACCAGTCATTTTCTGGGCTGGGAGGTCGAGCGTTAAATCGTTAAGAACCTTAAGATTTGGTCTCGATGGGTAGGAGAATTCAACATTCTCAAAGGCGATACTGGCATGTGGAAATATAGCTTTTCGGCATGACCGATAGTACGGGTCGATCTTGGGCAAGCGGTCGATTATCTCAAAGATCCTCCTGCCAGCTTCAAGTGCTTTCGAGAACACTTGTAGGTTAGAAGCGACCTGTCCCAATGAGAAAGCTGCAATGACGATAACGAAAAGTACGTTGACAATTGTCCCAGTATCGAGCTGCTGCGTTCCTAAAAGCCTTGATCCTTCCCAAAACGCAAGACCGTAGCCCAGGTACAGTATGCAGTTTATTGAACCTATCATAAGACCCTGCCATAGGTACTTCTGGCTCCCAGACTTTGCACAAAGCCAGAGTTTCGACGTGTAAAGCGAACAGAGTCGGTCCTCCACGCCAAGGCCCTGCACGACGCGCGAAGATGATGTAGCCTCCCGCGCAACGTCGTTCGCACTTGACAGCGCGTTGGAGGCATAGCGAGAGTGTTTAGCCATGATGCTTCCAACCAGGCCAGTTGAGGCAAACATAAATGGCAGCATTGTCGACATTATAGCGGCTAGTTTTGGACTGCGTGTGAATGCGACTATCATTGCGGTGAGGAATGTGGTCGCAGAGGTTACTGTCATAGCCAGCTTCTCCGAAAGCCCATCTTGAACCAAGTCAACATCAAAAGCTAAACCATCAATAAATTTGCTGACCCCTACTTGGTCAACGTATGCTATGTCTTGACGCAAGATTGCTCCTAAATACTCTTCCCGAATATGATTCGCAAGCTTGTGGCCAGTACTGACGAAACAATAAGTAGATATGTACGTTGCGGAGGCCACTGCGATGGCGATGGCCACAAGGTAGAGGGCGCGAAGATTGATCGAATGCTGAGTTTGAGTAATAGAGCCGCCTTGTGCTATCTCAATGAACAGGTTTGTCATAGAGCCAAGAACAACGGTCATCAGTGGCTGTTGTACTGGATCAGCTTGACGTTTGAAGGTTGACTTAGGGGTCTCACCAGTGCAGTCCCTGCTATCATACAAGATATTATTCCAACTACGTGCAGAACCCTATCATGAGGCGAAGCGTACCGTGCGAGCCCAGCGAAGGAGACGGGTCCATGGTCCATGGATCCATGGTCTCCAGCTATAGATATGGTGGATGTGGAAGATGTATCCGAGAGCTCAAAATCTTTGTTCTCATGGCGCGGAGGCTGCCGAAATAGTATCTTGAGGCTCTTCATATCCTATGATCATTCCAAGCTCAAGAATCAGACCTATTTTCGAGCGACTAGGTTCGTTGAGGGTTTCAATCCCTTTTCTTTTGAAATCCTTTCCAGGGCTACTCAGTCAAAACGCCAGTGAAGAGGTGTACTTTCCAACAAACACACGCACACACACACACCACCATGCAAGATGATTATATGGACGAAGAAATACAGAGACGCCAAACGAAGCCACAGGCAAGATAATGGAAAGGTTAGGGAGGTTCGCAGTGCCCTGCCTTGCAACGAAGATAGGAGAAATCATTCAGAGCCGAGAAATAGATCTCCATGAGATCTACCTCGGAAGTTGCTCGTTCAGCGGGACAGGTCGATGAGGATTACGGTATCATTGAAGACATCAGCATAAGTGCCACCTCCGTAATTGTTTTGCGTGGTATCAGAAAGTCCGCCTGTTTCAGCATCTTGGGGCACTCGGCGTACGGAAAGTCCCATTCTAGGCAGATACGAGTATGTAGGTACACGTACATCGCGATACTCGTGTGGGGCATCTGGAAGTCGGAGCAGTTCCTCAATACAGGCAACCCCCCACAGATCCCGCGTGGGCGTCGCAGCATTTTCGCGGGATGGTTCTTCGTTAGCATCAACCCTTTCAGCCACGATGCACGACCGATGAACTGATGGCTATATAGCTGAGACCCAGTCAAGGCTCAGACTTCAAGACATTGGCATCGCCGTGTCAAACTGGACAAGGGTGTTTCCCGTAGGCTGCGATTCTGCGAAGTCTTCCAAAGGGCGGCTAACCCAAAGGGGCTTAGCCAAGGAAACGCGTCTGAGGTCAAACGCGGGAACTTGATACCCTACCTCAATCTCACAGTAACGACTTACTGCCGTGCATGAACCCTCAGGTCTTCAGCCTCCTTGCGGTAATACTTCCTCAATGCAGTAATTGGCCTCGTGTTATGCCTAGTCATGCAGACACACACCGTTCGCACCTAGGGTCTTTCTATCAGATACAGTGAACCTGTGAAACGGGTCCACAACAAAGGATCTACGCTGCCTACTTTACTGTATAGTGTTGATGTCTCAAACTCACACTGTACTGATACACGATCATCTGTCTAGTTAGCCAAGAGGACAGTAAGGCGCTAAAGCATTACTACGACGCTGGACGGCACCCAAAGCACGTGGGAAACGATTAGCAAGGCCGATCATCCAGCTACTATTGTGCAAGAATCGGTCAGCACCACATGGAAAGATTCGAGGGCAGCTGTGAAACAAGTGAGATTGTAAAGGAGCCATCGGCCAGCACTCGAAGGCAGGTGATAAAGTCCAGACAGTGCAACTGCGGCGGATCTACAGTTATGAGGGCCTTGAAGCGAGATGGAGAAGGTGACACCCATCTCCGCTGAGGTTTACCATTGTATATTAGATATTAGTCAGATATCACGATCGACGCTTGCCACGCGTTCAGCCGTTGTCTATCCAGCCTCCTTAGAATCGACTCTGGATGCCAATTTTAGCGGGCGTTGGTGATGTCTCAACCTGTACTGCTGCCGTCTAGCCTTTCCTTTCTCATTGAATTTCGACCTGAACGCATCCACTAGGATGGGTCGAATGCGGCGGGCCTGTAATCTGGAATGGAACACCTGACGCTGCTGGAACTGGACAGCTCTAGCATCAACCCGTCTTCGGGCCTCAATATCTGAGAAGCATATAATCTATAAGAAGGACTACGTTCCGGCATTGATCGATTTCTTCAAACTCAGAGCTTCTCTATTTCTTCTATTATCTCCTAATCTGTTGGCCTGCTAGGCTTCATCCCTATTTATCATTTCAACTCAAGCCATGGCACAACCGAGCACTATGAGCTGGCCTCGTCCCCGTTCTCCGGATACTTTGAGTAAGCAGAAGATGAGCGTGGAAGAGCAAGCACTGCAAGACACTCGCCGCTTGAATACACAGACACCTCCAAATGACATGGTAAGACACCCGATCTCTCGACATTATCATGTTTAGCTTTATAGATCAGCCGAAGCTCGTTCGTCTTGAAGCAGACCTTGTTTTGGTTCCCAAGAATCTTGTGCAGAGACAAGCAGTAAATCCATTACTGACTAGACCGTGAACGTAGGCTTTCTGGGGTGAGACTGCCTCAGCGATCGATGGTCTTTTACCAGACTATCCAGTCCCTTCCTTGAACGCCATCATTACTGAAGTCGTAAGAGTATCCAAAATCCAGGATGCGACAGCATCAAGGCAATTGGCGGATGCTTTCTCCGCAACCCAAGCAACACTCGCACAGTCGTTCGGACGCCTTGCCGGAAATTTGAGCTCAGAGTCCAGAGCTGCAAACTGGGCCACAGTCCGTTTCAAATCATTTCTCCTCTCACTTCGTGGGCCCTTATCAGAGTCGAGCTTAGCTTGTGTACTTCCCTCTCCTTTCAAAAATCAGAGTGCTGCCGCTGCCGCGCTATTGAGAGGCCTTGCCGAAGTATATACGGATCCCGCGGTATTTCAATTCGTAGGAGCAAGCAAGGACGGCAAGAAATTCGAAGTCAGGCAGCTCACCGAGCTGCTGGCTACCACACGTGTTGCTCAGCTTGGTCTAGATGAGATCAAGACGATTCCCAGCTCTCGTCATGTGATTGTTTGGTCCAAAGGCGTCGCGTTCAAAATCGACATTATCGATGTGCAGAGACGTCCCGTTGCTGCTTCGGTCATACTCAATCAAATACAACAAATTCTCAACGACACTGCTGCGAAAGTGGTTAGTGAAAGGAGCATCGCATCACTATCGACTTCTTGCAGTAGGGATGAATGGGCAAAGGTCCGATCCGAATTGTCAGGCTCCGGTTTATCTTTACAGGTATTGGAATCATCTATCACTTCAATCGCTCTCGAAGCCATCAGCACATCAGAGACTTCTGAGCTAATGGGACTTGCCAAAGGAGACACAGGCAATGTCTATTCCGACAAGACTTGTGGCTTTTCTGTGTTTACAAATGGGGCTTTGGCTGGCCGTGTCGATCACGCAGTTGCTGATGGCGGAGTCGTCGCATTTTTCATGAGTTTCTTAATTGATGCCTACAAGAGGGTACCAGCTCGCTTAGAAGTATCAGACTTACTCTCATGCCATCCTGTCGCTCCAATTCAGCTACCTAGTCATCACGTTCCTTTGCCATCGCAGAATTCCGCGTCACAACAGCTCTTTGCCAAAACTTCAGATATTTTCGAAATTCAGCATCCTGGCGACGTTCTAGAACTTCTAAGGAATTCGAAACTGTACAACATCACACTTCAGCTCGCTTTCCAAGCTGCAATCTCTTCACTTCCAGGTGATGCAACACTTCTTCTTGCGGAGCCAACATCTGTTCGTCGATTTGCAAATGGTCGTTGTGACCCAAATTACGTCGTGACTAAAGAGTCTGTTGCATTCTGCGCAGGATTAAAACAGCGAAAACCAATGGAGGAACTACTACCCCTTTTGATGGCTAGCATCCACCAGTACAAGAAGCAACTTGCGGAAACAAAGAACGGAGCTGGCATTGGACCTGGGATTGCACTTCTCCGTGAATGTGTTTCTCAATTACCAGAGTCAGAAGACAAGCAAATCATCACGAATTCCCTCCTTGAATTCCGCAAACCCACTGCGTATTTTACTGGCGAACCCCTAGTTCCCTTGGGCATGACTGCTCAGTCTGCTGTCTTCGCACCGGATCAAATTGCTATGACATATATGGGTCGCCCGGAGAAAATATCAATGTGCTTGACAGGCTCAGGTCGGTTTTCGACGTTGCTTCAGCCTTTGCGAGCAGCATTTGAGCAATCTCTCCAGCTCGTTGGAGGCATGACCGCTACGCTAGCTACGATCGAATCCATGTATGCAGAGAAGGCATTGCCCACTCTTATATCGTACGCGAGCCACAAGAACCAAATAAGCGACAAAGGTGCCGTCGTCGTTCATGCAGGCGCTGGCGAGTCTATGGGATACTCCCAACAGGAGAGAACCCTAGTCGAATTTATCCTCTCCGTCGTTGTATTCGACGCCCAGCAAGCTCTAAAAGCCGGTTCTAGCGCTATCGACGTTGCTCAGAAATGCGTGGTTGCGCTCGAGAACTGCGTGTTCTTTAATGCCGGCAAAGGAGCCGTGTTCAACTCATCGGGGGAGCATGAATTAGAGGCTGTCGTTGCTGATGGCAAGACAGGGCGGTCTGGTGCAGTTGCCAACACAAAGCATGTTCGAAATCCAATCTTGGCAGCGCGAAAGGTCCTTGAGTCTTCCAGTCACGCTTTCATCGCTGGAGCCGCTGCAGATGAGTTTGCGACCACTCACGATCTCCAAGCCGTTTCAAACAAGCATTTCTCCTCATACGCACGTCGGGCGCAATTTGAGGCCGTTTCTGGAGGGGCATTGAGCCTGAAGAAGCACCCACAAACAGTTGGCGCTATTGTTCTTGATGCCGAAAATCATCTTGCTGTTGCATCTTCGACTGGGGGCGTCGTTAACAAAGCTGCCGGAAGAATTGGAGATACTGCAATCCCCGGTTGTGGAGTCTTTGCTGATAGTCGGATTGCTGTGGCCTGCTCTGGCGAAGGTGATGCGTTTTTACAGAAGAGCGTAGCAGGTCAGGTGGCTGGCATGACTACCTATGGCTCAGTGCCTGTTTCGAAAGCAGCTCGTGCAATTCTGGACGACCTCCAAAAGCAGTTTGAAGCAAGTGGTGGAATTATCTCTCTTGATGCCAAGGGGAATGTCGACATCGAATCTACCGCTAAGTCTTTTTTTGTAGCAGCCGCGCCAAAAGACCAACAACCATGGTCTCGAGTCCTCCCTTGGTCTGAAGATCGGAATGCTTCAGGGGTGCGAACTGAATTGGAGAAGGAACAAGACACGCGTGTCTTTTATGACGACCAGAACATTGCAGCCGAGCTGTGCAACAAACCTCTGACCTCAGGTGATGCGATCATACGACTGAAAGAAGAAGGGATCGCTCGAACCGCGGCTACCCTGGATGGAAAGCTTACCTTCGTAAGCACCATGCGCTCGATTCGACACGCTTCTAGTGTTCTGAAGCAGGGACTTACCTCCCGCCGTATCGCACTTGTCTTCGACGAAAGCGTCAAACTTACTCCCATGCATGGACTCGGCGATGACTGGGTCGCAGTCACACATGTCGAAGAGGAATTTCACGGCCATTATCCTGGCTACATCAGCTCCAAAAATGGTCCCAAGCAATCTAACGAAGACTTGGATCGCATACGCCAGAGAGCCGCTGACGTAGAAACGCCTGCTACAGACACTACGTTCTTCGGATCCCGAGACGACAGTAACTTATTTGCAAAGATTGTCAGAGGAGAAATCGAGCAATGGCGAGTATGGGAAAGTCCATCGCATGTCGCATTCCTCACCCCGTGGGGCAATACGCCAGGCTACACCGTTTTGGTACCACGCGCCCATCTCTCGAGTGACATCTTCGACCTGTCAGACACTAATTACCATGACCTCTCCGAAGCGATCTTTGATTGTTCAGCACTGCTCAGGAAAGCTTTAGACGTTGACAGGATTGGATTGATCTTCGAAGGGATGGAGATCGATTATGCGCACGCCAAATTAATTCCTATTCCAAGGGAGCGTGTACAGCAAGATATCCAAACAGAGGAATACTCGGAGAGCTATCGCGGATTCGTGTCATCGAAGCACTGCTCAATGACGGTTGAGGTAAGTAGCTCTAAAACCGACTTGGTAGTGTAGCTAACCGGAGTAAATAGACCCCGTCCCTTCAAAAGGTGATGACTCAAATAAAAGAGAGAACCACAAATTTCAAGGCAGTGGTACCACATCAGTCTTGGAAGTACCCTTCAACTCATTTCACTGAGGCCCTCAAATCTTCGTGGTACAGAGATCTGTTCCACGTTGTGGACGGGTTTTTCCATGGTACGATAAAATACTTCAACCAAGAGTTACGTTACAGCTATGCTTTGACGCCAGTAACCACAGACTGTATATCGTCTCCTATGGGACTGGGATCCGATTCGCTCCCTGTCAGCGTAGACCTGTTCAACGCGTCAACCTACCTCGCGGACTCCATGCAGTTCACCTTGGAGTATCTTTTGCGATTCAACGATCATGCTCCAGGCATGTATTATATTGCTCCTTCTTTCCGCGGAGAAGATCCCGATGCCACCCATCTCAACCAGTTCTTCCATGCCGAATGCGAGCTTCGGGGGAATATGGAAGACGCAATGAAAGTTGCTGAAGGCTACATCTACAGCGTCACAAAAACCCTGTTCGAGCAGCATGGAGATATAATCCGGGAAATGGCAGGCACCACAGATCACATACAAGAACTACTAAACAATTTCGACCCACAAGAAGGTTTCCCCCGCGTCTCCAATGATGCAGCAATCGAGATGGTCCCATCCCGAGCCTGTTGGGAATATGTCGACGACAACGACATCAAGCTTGGCAGAAAATTGACTCGTGCAGGGGAGAGGTTCCTCATCAAAAAATACGGCGGTTTTATATGGCTCACCGAAATGGATCATCTCTCTGTCCCCTTCTATCAGGCGTATACCGAGGAACACGGCACAGAGAAAGCCAAGGCCGCAGATCTACTCTTTGGCTTAGGAGAGACCCTTGGCCTTGGTGAACGGCACGCAACAGTCCAAGAAGCTGTTGCCGCGCTGGACCATCATGAGATACCCCATGATTCATATCAATGGTACCTCGACATCCGAACAGTTCAGCCGGCCAAGACTAGTGGCTGGGGACTGGGAAGTGAGCGGTATCTCTGCTGGTTGCTACAGCATGACGATGTGAGGGATGTGCAGCTGCTACCGAGACTAAAAGGGTCGAAGTTCCTCCCGTAGAAGGGTTTCAGAGGAAAGATCACATAGATGGATTGCTACGCTGGACCTGTAAAAAGGAAGATATAGTCTAAATGTATAAACTATTTGGTTATTTTGAGCTCTGTTCTCACAACATCTAGCATGTGGAGTCCCTTGAACAAAGTGGTACAATTTTGAATCATCAGTTCAATGCAAGAAGTGCTCGTCACATGACCGTTCGCATATCCCGGATGTTGTCGGCGAATCGGCAGCCCACGGAAGGTGCCGAAAGGTTTTCCTGCCTCAACCAATAAACATCCATCCATTTCCCTCTGCTCATCTGGTGGTGCTGTAATTGAATTAATTATTTGTCTGGTCAGGATAGATCGAGACCAATTGGACGTGGGCCTCTACCACTTACTCCCCAACCTTAGTCTAAGTCTCATACAATCGCGTTCCCTAGGTACGGCGAGGCTGAAGCAATATGGCAGTCCGAGTCTCGAGGGCGCACTACCTGCAATTGAGATCATCAAGATAGCACAACCGAATGGGCTGTGAGACACACTGTTAAGGTATGGCAAATGGAGACGTCGACCCAAGAATCAACACAAGCGCCGCTTCCGTCATCCGCAATGGGGTGCCAAAGATAAGTGACTACAGCCCTCAAAACGGAACTGCGACCAGTGGGCACAAAAGGAGCCTGTCGGGGAGCATACTGTCGAAGTTGTCCTTTTTGACACCAAACCCTGTTGATGAAGATGTCGGTGTATCGCCATCGAAGACGACCTTCGGAGAGAAGCCCCCCATTAGCCCCAGATCACCTGGAGGTGCAATGGCATCAGCGGTCCAGCAGAAGAAGGCGCGAAAGCGCAAAGGTTCGTTGCGAAAGACAGCTCTTCTGGGCACGAAGTTACGACTTGAAGGGAAAGATCGTCGTGCCGCGAACGTGGAACAAGTGAAGACAGTGCAGCCGGGAGAAGTGAAGGGAATGAGCATGGACGGGTCTTCAAGCCCTCCATCACCAGATTCACCGGAAGACATGCTCACGCCTCGCAATACGCATTTCCCTGTATTAGATGCGAAAGTCGGCTGTCCAAACCACACAATCACATCCACAAACATAACGCGCGATGAAAGTCTACCCTTTGGTGGCTTGCTGCGCAGTCCTACATTCGGCGACTCGTCCACCACCGACGAAGACGATCTGATGACCTTCCCGGCACCGGCCACCGCGTCCACCATTCCAAATCCTCTAAAAAAGAACTCTCTACCTGCTACAGACAGCTACTTCCCAGCTCAACCCTCATCCCTCCGCCACCGCCCTCGACCTGCAAAATCTCCTTTGGCCGCGCTCCCAGCCGAACCTCTCCCATCGCCGGAAGAATGGGACTATAGCGAAACGGAGTGGTGGGGCTGGGTGATGCTGGTGGTCACTTGGATTGTATTTGTGGTTGGCATGGGCAGTTGTTTTGGGGTTTGGAGCTGGGCATGGGATGTGGGAGAGACACCATATGCGCCACCAGAGCTGGAGGATGACCCAACACTGCCGATTGTAGGGTACTATCCTGCTTTGATTATACTAACCGGGGTAATGGCATGGGTATGGGTTGTTGTGGCGTGGGTGGGGATGAAGTATTTCAAGCATGCGAAGATCAGTGGAGAGGAAGGATGAGGGGAGTAGAATGCAAGTTTTGGAAAGCTATTGTTGCGACAGGGCCATATCCTCTGAAGCATAGTGCCCTGGGAGAACGAGCCGATTGACCTCTTGCTCCGAGCAAGCAACTTCGGCGCCGGCACCAATGGGCGCTCAATCGTACCATATCCTCGCCGGCCCTCAAACCATGACACCAACCTCAGCCACACTCTTTTGGACAGCATTCAGCCGCTCCTTGAGCTTCTCCTCTTCGATGGAAGGGACCGCTGTCCCTAGCGGAGTCAAAGCTTGCGCCGCTCCTGGCGCATTACTCACCAGCCCTTTCGAAACAGCGAAGCCACTCGATCGATTGTAAGATGGGCTGTCATTGTAATATTGATCAATGATGGGGTGAATCATGACAGTTTGCTTATGAATGGTGAGGGTTGAATTGGTGGGAACCGTGACCCAATTGTCTAAAGTCATGGTCAACCAGGAAGGATACATCAGCCGCTAGGACAATTCGGAAAGTATACCTCTTTCGAAAGTCAGCGGTTCACTGGCCACGAGTACGATATCCGCACCCTTATCCCTCCTTTCCATCTTGTAACTTCCCTTCGCCCCTTCCTGCTTCCAGCTTGTCCCAGACGAGAAGTACAAACTGGCCGCCTCATCGGTTGCACTACTCACATACCGCGTACAGATGACACTATGCCCGTCCGTTACCGCAAAGTTCAGTAGGCTCCGCGTATCGAGTCCCTCTCTTTCTCGATACTCGTCCGGAATTTCGGCAATCATTTGATTGATTCTCTTTATCGTCCTCAGTATCGCCTTCCTAAGGACCACATGCCCAAACCCATCCTTCTGCCCAAGCTCCTCGTCTGGATCAGTCCCATCCTCTCGCATACTATTCAGAAACAGCGCAAACGCCCACTCGCTGTCCGTACTCCCTTGTACGCCATTAAACCACTCCGCCTCGATCGACAGAGCGAGAGCGCGCTTGACGTACTTCCATCCGCCAATATTGCCATTGTGCATCCACATCAGGGCGCCATGACGGAACGGATGGCAGTTGCTGTCAGAGAGGGACCCCTCAGTCGTGGCACGCACGTGGGCAAAGATGAGAGAGGAGGTGGTCTTGCTGGCGAGACGTTCGAGATTAATGCAGTTCCATGCGGGGATCGTCGAGGTGAAGATACAAGGTTCCGGGCCGAGAGCCGGGGGGGTGTAGTATCCTATGCCGAAACCATCGCCGTTGTGGGGACGGCGCGTATCCTGAGAGGATGGGAGGTTAGCTGGTAGTTTGGGACAGGTTTGACAGGAGGGAAGAGGGTTTACCAAGCGGAGCCGAGAGTCGTATGATTGGGTGAGGATTGAGTGCTGGGGTTCGAGGATAAGCTTGGAGAGAAGAATCTCGTCCTTGCCTTTGTAGACCTGCTGGGAATTAGGTGCCTTGAGACCCTTTACTTGGGATATTTGATACCTCACCAGGAACCTGCACATTGTGCTATCTAATGTATAATTCTACACTACGTGATTAAGCGCCAGCCTTGGAAAGGATTCAGGAGCCCGATAGGATCGGGCGACGTCGATGTCGAAACTGTAGATAAGTTCAGGTTTCTTTCAACTTCTATATCAATAGTTGGCTTTAAGTAAACCGTATGCTCACGTTCAGCATAACAGGCAAGCTGCATGAACACGACACTGACACACAAACCGCAAACAAGGGATCTCTAATCCGAAAGGTCGGTTCATTCGATTTTCGAAGAGCTTGCTTTCTGGACGATTCACCACCCTTTGCTAGAGGTGAGCAGTCTCACCGCCTCGAAATTGAACATATCGTCGGTGCAGGTGTAGTCGTCACATGACTAATCAGCCTTCTGGGGCTGTCTGTCACGTGATAGGAATCCTCCTATGTATCATGAATCCTTCGCTCCCCGTCTACTACTTAAAGGAGCTGGTATGAAGCTATTCGAGAGAGGCTGAGTCAGAGCCGGTGTTGGCGCTGCAGGATTCTCTAAAGCTTGAGGGGGCTTGGCGTTGGCATCCTCTGCCATGTTTTTCTTGATTGGGTGTTCAGAAGTGAGATCGTAAGATCGCTGCCTTTGCGATCTCTGATAGATGATCCGATACCTTGTGCTTCTCCACATCCTGTTGTCTGTTACAACTGTTTGATCTGGGTTCTACTTTTACCCATTCATTTTGCTTCAAGCTTCCCCACGTTCCTCTTCCTCGCCAACAGGACGTGACCTGGTTTGAAACACCGCGGGATCTGGTCGCCAGTGACTCAGCCCCTCAATCCTTCAATCTCACAACTTCGAGTCCGGTTGATATTGCTCTTTCTATTGAACTGTTGCTGTTCGCTTGTTGTATCTCACTGCAGCACACGATCCTACATGTTCAAGTGGTTGTCCAACATTTACACCATTTTACCTAACCCCGCCACTCACAATCCGTCAAGAGAATCTCTATTGGCTCTATCTTAATGGAGGTGGTATTCTGGTCCGAGGTGAGGCCATTGTCAACTGTCAACTGCGGCCCAACGTGAAACGTCCACAATCTTCTCGAAGACATGCGGGCTAAAAATGGGCTGAAAAGCCCGTCCTATCTACATTCCTTTGATTGAGGATTGAGGCTTCCGTCTACTGCGGCCGGCCTGAAATAATTTTCTCTTGTGAAGACATCCAGTTCTGGTTATTATATACTTGCGATAGGAACTTTTTTGGTGGATCATAGGTTTTTTCATCACAACATTTCCGCATATTGCACTCACAAGTGATTTCGCTATTACCTCTATTTCAACATATTATTCCCCACTATCAAGACCTTATCTCCAATCCTGTAATCACCGACATCATCATGCATATCCATCAAATATTAGCAGTTGTGTGTTTCTCTATCATGGTAGTTGCAGTCCCTATTGAACCTGCGCCGCGTATGCAAGTCCAGCCTGAGTAAGCAGTTTTATATCTCTTTCTTCCTAGAACTTGCCTGCTTACGCTGATACACCTCTAGTACGAGTACCTTATTCCCAGACACGCCTCAGTCAAGAGAGTTTGACCCGGCTGCCGTCGTTCAAGAAGATGAACCAGGTCGCGGCCAATGGAAGCTCACGCATCAAATCCAGAGCACCAAAGGTATGCCTCTAACCTCAACCTACCTTCATGGCATTCACTAATAGTATTGTAGCTTATGCACTACTGGACGACATAGTACATCTAGGTCGCAGTACTACTCTGCACAGTTTCAGGTGGGAGCGCAACCTTTCCGCTCCGAGAAAATGTACTGATGATTCTCAAAGAGCCCTGGATCATGCCTACGGCCTTCTTAATTGCCATAAGCTCGCCGATGGCAGCAAGGCTAACCATGGCGAACCATGCTCTGTGCAATACACGCAGTGAATGATACACTTGGTGTGTCGCTTGAGCAGGCTCGAGCAGCATTTACGACTAACTTGGTCCGGATCAGCGACCTTACGGCTTGGAGAACTTGGACAACCGTCTGACCGTAAGAAGGAGTTCGGACCTACGTTCGCCCAGGCCAAACTATTCACCTCGGTTATCCAACACAGCGCCATTGACCATCACCGCTCCATTAACGCGTAGTCGGATCACGCATGCGGCGCCGATCGACTCCAGCCTCAAGCATATCAGTATGCAACGGACACCCGCCCAACAATATAGTATGTCTCCCGCCTACCCAAGTCCTGGGCGTCTACTGATATTTTCACCCCAGAGAATCTACGTATACACAGGATGAAGCATCACTGCGATGTGCCGTCGTTGAGAGGAGTGCGAGCGCACTAACCCCAAGGGTGTAGCAGCAGTTCATGACGGACAGTGTAAGCGCTGCCTACAGAGGCTCAAATCCGAGGTAGCACATACTAGTTTTCCGTATCCTTATTTTTACATGCATAAGGTATCTACCGGTTATCAACAGGACAGGATTACTACTGGCGTGTGTTTCGTATATGAAACGTGTCTGAATGCAAGACCAAGACTGAGACACAATCGAGAAGTTCGACCACGCCATTTCGCATTCAACAGCCCTTTGCAGGCGGTTTGAGAGGTTATGATGTTGACAGACGTTCTGGACTTCTAGTATTGTTACAGAGCCTGATACTAGGGTACTAGTAGCTTCATGTACAACATGTGTGGCGTCCATTTCTCCTTCTCGAGGCCGTCAAGGCCGACCGCCAAGCATTTGCTCAACCTCCTTTTGACACGCCAAATTTCTGGTGAGGAAAGGGATTGGCTATGACGACACCGTCTTGTTTCCGATACGTACGATCCACGCCAACGGTAAGGTAACAATGATACCCATAGACTTCTGTAATTTAGGAGGAAAGAGTACCTTATTGAACAATTAATCATGATGAAGCAGATAGAGCGTAACACAAAGAGTATGTAATTGCGATTCGCAAAGCAGCAGGTTCGGACCTTCTTCCGAGTAGCTGTGGATCTGAGCCAATTGATTGCTGCTCTCAGCTCTACAGCTAACTAAGGTGGTTATGACGTAGGGGTCCCTGGAGTGAAACCATCATCGCGGCGACGCGTAAAAGGGGTTCGGCTCTTACCACCGTGAAATTATTTCTTCTGCTGCGAGAAATTGGACAGCGACCACAATAGGTAGCCAATAGAATGAGAATGATGACGTCGTCAATGGGAGATAGTCGTGGGCCACTAAACAGTAACGGGCTTGGAGCAATTGTGGCATTTCCCCCCCTACTGGAATCAGAATCGCCACACTAATTACACCTTTCCCCTGTTTGGTTCGCGCTTTCCGATTCTTGTTTTGGGACGCCAGTCGTAATTAAAATCTTCCCATTACTTCCCGCCCTCGTCACGATCAACAAATCTCCTTGAACAATTCAACTCACCTCACTTCTAACCATCCATCCATCACCAAAGATACCCCCCCCATCACATCCATAATTGCATCCACTACCGACTGGAAGTCAAGTAGCATTTTCATCTTCGTATTTCCTACCGATTGTATCTGATACCCCTCGTTGGCCACAATCTTATCAATTTCATCCACCACGATGGCCCAAGTCAACCGTCCCACGAATGTGAGACAGAAGGAGGAAGATGTCAACCAGAAGCTACAGCTCTATGGTATCTACTC
>JAABUL010004580.1_pt1 | contig 18287 bp, 6 predicted proteins | sample 5559151 | NCBI WGS metagenome assembly JAABUL01 (sample SAMN10711876, study PRJNA513368) | rock metagenome | isolation source: Antarctica rocks | place: Antarctica: Victoria Land, Pudding Butte sud | reverse complement strand
GTGTCGAAAAGACTTTACAATAAATAGTTCTCTTTATCTTGAACTACTAATTGACATTGGTTTGCCGCAAAATTCAAGAGTCTTGAAAAAAGAGCTTCTCAAACGCACACAAGTATCTCGCAAATAACATCGAAGATAGTAAATACTTGTTCAAGAATATCAATTTTTGACTCTTTCTATGTTGTTGCGTTTCTGATAGAATTACTCAAGATCTTCTATTACTAAACACTAATCAAAAGCTAACAGGTATTTAGCCGAACTTGCTAGATTTCTTTCTAAGAGAATAGAAGATATTGTACGACAAAGATTACAAGTTGCTAAGAATAATATTTAGAATTGCATACAACAATGTCTCTAAAGAGTCTAGAGAGCGACCGGTCGAGTTTAACGCTCTATTGTACTAATAATTACTAGTATTTCTATATTCTAGATCTGTTTAAAGAAGATTTCGATCGACATATTCTTATTATTAGCTCTCTATTATATAATAGTTAGTTAGTCAAGACGTTGCTCTTTACAAAACTATATTGGAATGGAAAATCGAAGTAGCGTCAATGTAGCATGTTGTCTTTTTCGAAAGCTATTAGAGACAAATTTTACTACGAGAAGCGAATACAAAGTACAACTATTAGAAATTTCAAGAAATTTGTCGAACATTTCTATTGCAAGTTTATGTTTCTCAGTAATATCTCTTGCGAAACGTCCAAGAACTTGGTCGAATATATTGAAGTGCTAGAGTTCGATATAGATTAAACAAAAGATAAAGAGCTTTGTTATAGAATCGAAGCAACTAATACAGAGCTACAAAAGACTTTCGATATTTTATTGAAGAATTTCAAGAAATCTATGCAAAACATACAAGTTACGAAAATCAAATTTCGAAAGATTGTCGAGCTGCTTTTGATTAGACAAACAAATAGAACAAACTTCTCTAACTTCAAGATTGAAAAACTCTCGAAGTTATACAAACGTACTATCTATATCGAGCAGCTATATTAATAGAAAAAGAATGTGAATTTGTTCAAAGCAAAATTTTTCGAAGATATTAAAAAGCTGTTGGCGAAACGTTACACTACGTAAGTCAACAATAACAGTAAAGACGATAAATCTATCGCGATTTTGGACGACGAGTTCAACAACAATATCTATAGTTTGCGAGTAATAACATTTTTATTTTACGCTAGATATCTAAACTATGTCGGGAAGGTAGATTTGAAGAGAGTAAAGACAAAAGTATTAAGAGAAAAGATTTTGCTGTCGAATATCAAATATTATACGGAACACGACAATAATTCAACAAACAACTCGAGAATAATATTATTACGTTGTCAAACCGCAAGACTGCCAAAGAAACAAAGAATACTTGTTAAGTCTGTGTTGCTGCCAATAGTTATAGTTTTTCGCAATATACGTATTATTGCTCTCTATCTTCACTCTAATATCTATTATATGTTGCTAAGTCTACAACAATCCGACGCGTTGAAGTTCAAGCTGCTAATTGATTGCGAATCTAGTTTATTAGAGTTTTTTATTTTGAAGAGTTAGCATTGTTCTATGTCGGTTCAAGTCAATCTAAGCGCACAAAAATCGTGGAAGAGTTTCAGAAAGAACGTAATTTTGACAAATTCGTAAAATTTGGCAAAAATGCACTGTTCAAACAAGACTTTCGATCTTGCTTTATAGTTGAAACGATCGACGTTCTAGAAGTCGATTTGATTTTGATCAAAGCTACAAATACTTTGATTATCGAATCGATTTTTATAAAAAGCACAGATGCATAGGTCTGAAAGCGAAATTATCGAATCAAATAGAAGAAAATCTGCTATATATAGAGATTTATGTATAATTTGATTGTCGAGAAGTATGTTATTATTAAAAGTTATCTTGAATATAGAATCTTAATGCTAAAGAGTTACGACATAGATTCTTGTATACAAGCAAGAAGACGGTCGATGATCTCGCAAGTAGACGGCGATTTATTTGAAATACTATAGTTGCTAATAGTGCAATAATAATCTACTGTCGCATAGTCTAATCTAATGCTAAGCAATCCAATAAGTCTATCTTCTTTCTCTATCTTTGGGCGTCTTTTTTGCATGCTTCGCAAGTCTATAGAGCGACAATAAGATAGCTTCTATAAGTTAAGAGATCTTGATATAAGATAGAGTAAGTAGTTTCAACAATCAAATTAGTAAGACGGATAATATTAGAAACTAATTATTCGACGGTTATTCGATGGTCGGTCGACCGTTATCTGATAGTCGGTTGACAAATGGTCGATTCAAAATCTTATTGACGGATCAAATCGTAACTAGATTATTTTATAACTAGTTTACGTTAAACGAAACGCATACACTGCATTATGGCTACTGTATGTTGTAATTCTACGTTATAAAGAATATTAGGTCGAGATAAGAGTAGTCTGTGCACAGAATTATTATGTAGATAGAGATCAAAGAATGGAAGAAGAATTTGCGCTATTAGCGATATAAAAGGAAATAAATTATTCTTGTTATTGCTGTTGTATCAACTTGGTCTTGCAATTTATAATACAATAGCAGCTGTCAAATAATTATGGTTTGCTAATTGTTGTTTATTATAATTTACTCGCTAATATATGAAATAATATTGTTGGTAGTTGCTCGATGGTCGATCTCTGTAAATAAATGCGTCTAAATTGTTAGATAATCTAATCTTACTTCGAGATATCTTACTTCTATCTATTTTTATTCTTCTTTGTATATATGCGTTCTATAGATTACACCATATAGCTAGTCTAAAGAAGATATAAAACAAGAAAAGCGTCAAAAATACTCTGGGTATTAACAACAAATTTTATATTGAGATCGAAAAAGTCGTCCAATCTCTGCTCAAGAATGTCGAAAAGATCGACGATAAATTTAAAACGAAAACCGATTAAGACAAATTGACGAGAATTAGTATCGAACTATACGAAGCTTTTGATAATCGATTTGGCACTACAGTTGATAAAGATAAGAAGATGCTAATTGTAAAGAATCTTGTTCTACTATAGAATTGTCGAGAAAAGCGACGCTAGCTTTTAGCTTTTAGATTAGAAAGCAGTGCGACATCGATAAACAAAGAGAGCGCAAAGATATTGATCAAGAAAAAGAAGATTTCTATTAGTTGATTAAAGAACGTCAAGCTAGAGACTACAAAAGATTACAAGTTATTTTTAGTGCTCGATTTCGCAAGTGTTTAGATCTAGAAATTTGGTCATTGCTTTATAGACAAATATAGAGATAACGCTTTGCAATTTAAAGATATCTAAATATTTATGCAGCTAGTTAGCGATCTTATCGATAAGTTCATATCGAACGATATGATAGAGTCGAGACATGTAGATTATAAAATATTGATTGATTTTTGCGTGAAGTAGACAATAATTCAAAGCAACAAGAATATTATACAATTCGAGCTTGGAAGTCGTTTCGTTTTTGTCAACTCGACAAAAAAACTGCAAATTGTATTGATAAAACTTGCTATAGATAAGTCTACAATATTTAAGTTTAAAGTTATTTCGATCGATTCTAAGAGCAGTAAATTTATATTCAAGAGTAGCATATTAACATTACTAACTAAAAACATCAATCTAGATTTCGATTTGTTTATTGTCTCGCGCACTAGCACGACACAACTTCTATTACGTCTATTTTAGATTTTATAGTCTTCTCTTAATGTTGACGAGTCTTTGCTATCGACAGAACGTAACGTCAAAGACACATTAAGCATCGACATTATCTTTGCTATCAACTAATATCGAACATAGCTCGCAAGCGTATTGACGACAAGTCAATATTATTTAGCGAAGAGTTTCTCTTCCAATTACAGTTTCTTATTGCTATAGATTTTTATACTCTCGTTACAAAGTCTAAGTTCGAACTTATTGCTTCGTCTTATTCTATTACATAGTCTACAATGTTATTCGTTGCGTTATCTACAGCAGTACTATTTGCATTTTCTATCAAGATATTGGTTGCATTGTAGGCAAGCGCTTCGACGACGTCATGTACAACGACATTAACAACAACGCATACAATAGTGTTAGATAGAAAGAAGAGACTTCTGCGCAAGCAGAAATCAGCATTAGACAAACAATTCGAAACAGCGAATTTTTTTTCTGATAGCGAGAATTTACAAGACGAATAAAAATTCAAGAGAAAGAACGACAAAGACTTCTATTACAAATGTCAAAAAATTACAGAATTAGAGAATAAATCGCAGATATTGGATAATAGGTCGATTAACAAAAAGATATTAGATATCTTGTTCGATAACAAAGATAGAACAATTGGCAAAAAGTATATAGTAAAGAACGACGATACAATTGTTGATCAATTGAATCTCGTTAAGATCGAGAAAGATAAACAAGCAAAGATAGATCTAATCGAGATAGACAAAAACGTCAAAAAAAGAGTACTTGACGCTTAGATTTTGAACATTAACAAAACAAAGATATGCAAATATATTGCATTAGAAAATCGAGTCAAGTTTTGTAAATTTTAACAAAAGAATGCGACAAAAATATGCGAAGATCTATTAATTAAATTGTCTAATTTAAAAAAGAAGTTGTACTTCTTTTAAGTTTTTGGACTTGTTATTATGTTGCAGATGTAGCAATTTAAGATTAGAGATAACTTTAATAGCGACGAAATAAATATTGGCAAAATATAGTGCTCGATTTTGAAAACTATATAAAGAACAATTTTTGATTGACTTGTTGTCGTAAAGTTGTTGCAACAGATAGTTCTCTTTGTTCTAAACCAATAATTTACGCTCGCATAACAGAAAATCTAGAAGTCTTAAAAAAAGAGTTTCTTAATAGCACACAAACATCTATTACAGAATGTCGAAGACGATAAATGTCTGTCTAAGAAGTTTAATCTCTGATTCTTCAAATACTTCTGCATTTCTGGCAAAATTACATAGAATTTTCTGCCACTAGTTTGTTGTTCTAAGCTGCAAGTTATTTAGCCAAACTTGTTGAATTTCATGCTGAAGAAATGGAAGTTATTGTACGATTATAGTTACAAGTTGCTAAAAATGACGTTTAGAGTTGCATATAGCAATATATTAATAGAATCGAGACTTCTATCAAGCTATCGCGATAAGTATGTTGTTTCGCTGGAGATAGACAATAACTACGCATACTTCTATATCTCTGATCTGTTTAAAGAAGACTTCGATTGTTATATTATTGTTATCAGTTCTTTGTTATACGAAAGTCAAGTAGCCAAGACATTGATCTTTTCGTTGCTACATTCGAATAGAAAAGATAGATAAAAGATGTTTAGCATGTTGATTTTCTTCGAAGTTACTAGAGATAAATTTTACTATAAGAAGTGGCTACAAAGTATTACAATCAAGAAATTTATTCAATTTGTCGCAAATTCTGATTGCAAGTTTATGTTTTTTAGCGATACTTCTTGCGAAATTCCTGGCGACTTGACTAAATGGATCGAAGTGCTAGAAAACAATATAAGCTAAGCGAATAACAAAAAATTTTGTAATATAATTGAAGCGACGATTACGAAACTGCTAATAGAACATTATAAAGCGTAAATCAAGAGTAACAAGAAAGACGATAAATCAATTGCGATTTTAGATAAGAAGTTTAACAACGAAACTTATAGTCTACGAGTAATAGTCTCTCTCTCTTTTATCGATTATTTAAAATATACTGGGAAGCCAGAGCTAAAAGAAATTAATATCGAGATACTAAAAAGAAAGATCTTGCTACAGAATATTAGATATTACACAAAGCATGCAAATTTGATAATAGACAATTCGAAGATCGATATGCTATCTTGTCGACTTGCGAAGCTGTCGGAGAATTAAAAGATAATCGTGATATCTGCGTTTCTGTTAGTAGCTGTAGTATTTTACAACGTAAGTACTATAGCTCTCTATCTTTATTATAGTCTCAATACGTCTATGGCTTAGATTGCAATAGCGCAACATTGTAAAGAAAAGAACGACAACTAATCGCGAATCTAGTATATTGAAAGCATATTTCTCGAAACATTAACACTATTTTATTCCGATCTAAGTCAATCGGAACGTATTAAGATTGTCGAAGATTTTTAGAAGAAACGTAAATATAACAAGACGATAAAATTCGGAGAGAAAGTATCGTTCAAGCAAGACTTCCGACCGCGCTTTATAATCGGAACGATCGATATTCTATTAGTTGATCTAATTTTGATTAAAACAAGATATATAGTAATTATCGAATCGATCTTTATAAAAGGCACAAAGATATAGATCGGAAAACATATATATTGTATCGATCAAAAAAAAATCTACTAAATTTGAAGATTAGTGTATAATTTAAGTGTTGAGAAGTAAATTATTATTGAGCGACAACTTGGGCGAGAGATCTTTATAATAATTTTGTACAACAAGAAGTTTCAAATGTCGAAGAAGAAGTACTAGAGACTGCTCGATAAGATTTGAGATAGCAGCGTTTTGTTTTGTGTTGTCGAAATCTCTTGTGTTTGAGATCGAGTGTTTTTATAAGTAAGATGTCTTGCGCTATCGATAAATATATTGTATAAAATACTTGTTTAACGATTTCTCCAATTAACTTTTTAAGTTTAGAGACTCTTATATTTATCTAAAATGCGTTTAATGTATATCTATAGTTTACAACTACGTATAATATTTAGTTATCAACTTTGCGAATTGTAGAATTATTTATTAATTACAAGCACACTATTGGAAGTTGCATGCTAAACGAAAATCTATTTGTATTATAATAATTTCAAAGAGAACAGAATTACTATAAGATTATGATCGACAAACCGAACAAGATTAGATTTATAATTAATCGATTTCAAAATAATTATCTAATAGTTAGCTAACGATCGAATAATAGTCGACCGACGCGTTGAAAACACGCTAAATTGGTATGTTATAATTTGCATAATTTTCTATTGCAAACTTTTCTTCGTAGATCTTCTTTATTAACTCTCGCGTTTTAGTTGCCAATCATTTTACCAAGTGTTCTAAAGAACTTTCAATCGATATCGTCAAATAAATAGCATATTTTGCAGCTATACTATATTGTTTGATTTATTTTATTGTTTCTCTGCTACGATCCAAGATAAGTATTGACAAGAGTGCGAAAAGAGAACTATTACATGTCTACGCTAGTATATAGTCTACGCACAGTATGTAGCACTAGGAACGAATAGCGACATATGCTCTTATAGCTTTGCGAGAGAACACTAGAAGCATTGCTCTCTTTGCTTCTCGAAAAAACAACAAAAGCATAAAGACTTGCTTCCTTTGCTTTGCGAGAAAGCAAAAAGAGCAAAAAGAATCTTATTCGATATATAGATTTTCGAATACGACTCTTTTATGAATCGTGTTTAACTTAAGATAAGTTTTTATTTATTGTTATCGCTACATTTAGTTGCAATCTTTGTTATTAAATGATTGCTTACATTGTCTAAAGACGTTTATAAATTTTTTTAACAATATAACTCTCTTTAATACTTCTAAGACTTCTTAGAAAGTAATAGCGTAACACTTTGAACATTTTAAGAATGTTTATATTAGGTTAACACGCCTTTATCTTAAGCACTAACTTATTAGCATCACGTCGATCATCGATCATAAAAAACGACAAAATTAGAATCAATAAATCTAATATCTATTATGGAGATTATATTGATCTAGAGGACTAACTTATGCAAATAAATATCTATTTTATCTTTTATCTTGTTCTAGCGAACTAAAAGACGATTTTCGTATCAACATTTTTTAGAGAAAGAGTCTAACATTGACTCAAGTTAAATTTACGAAAATACTTGAAAAACAATAGCGAAAACTCTTGTACGATGTTCACAAATTTCAATAATTTTAAAAGAGAGCTTCGAAGAATCTTTGAAACATTTAACGAGAAACAAATTGCAAAAAGAGTGATTTAGCACTTAATTTAACGAATTTTTGCAACAAACTACGTAGCTAGATTTTAAAAGTATGTTAATTTAATCAAATGAAACGATATCGTATTTATAACAATGTTTTAACAAAACTTAAAAAACAATTTAAAGAACGAAATTATGCGTGACGAAAAACGTATTAGCGACATATTTGATCTCATTAAAGTAGTTATCGATTTTGACGACAAATTGTATAAAAAAGTTATGAAAAAAAGATACGATCAATCTTAAGAAAGAATAGAAATCTTCTTTGAATCAACGATTAAATATTAGCAAAAAGAATTTTGTTCTAATTAGAAGTATAGTAATCTCGATTATCGTAAGCTTACATCTATAGAACTAGATTTTATTTAGCAACGTAAAAAGAAGAATTCTAAGAAAAAGCAAAGTAATAAATTCTAAAAAACGTGCTATTTATGTGACAAATTAAGTCACTTTGCAAGAGATTATTAATCACAAAACTTAATGAATCGTCGACAAATTAATGCTATGTTAAAAGAGATACTTAATAGCTAGAACGACATTAGGGAGCAAATCGACATAGAGGTGAACACTTCTAAGATTAGATCGAACGACGACTACTATTTAATAGAAAACCCAAATTAGTTATAGAAAGTCCTAGATGAAACATTATTAAGCAAGACATTCGCATCTACGCAAGAAGTTAATTAAATATTTAATGAAACTATAAGAACGAAACGATTAAGAACGTTATATTTTTACTTAATAACAAACTTAGATAACGAATATAACTAAAAGAACTTTTACGAATGCCTAGACGACATTACGAAGCATCTCGAGACTTTAGCTAGTTCATCGAAGAAACGATAGATAAATTAAATCGTAAATAAATGGGAGAAAGCGCTAGAAAGCGACGCCACTATAAAAAGAGAAATTTTTAACGAAATCGAACAATAACTAAGCAATGTAAGTTTATTCAAAGAAAAAATAAAGAAAGCAAAGAAATACGCGACACTTAATTGAACAAAATGTTATAACGACTTATGTTAAACTCATCTAGAAGACAAACAAGAAATTAATTGATTTTCTAGAAAGTCAAAGTTATTAATTTAGCATAGAAAAGAAGCTTAGCGCAAATAGGCGTTCGAAGTAGAAGTCGCAACACAAAAACAAGAAAAAGTTCAAATTCTTTAATAAAGAGCATATTAGAGAAATGTAATATGTTAGCTTAATAGCAACAATTAAACTTAACAACACACGTACAATGTTTTATTATATTAATTAAGATCAATAATTGTTGACTTATCGTAATGATCGATTTTGATGCAATAAATAATTTTATGACTAAAGCTTTTGTTAAAAGAAAAGAATATTTTACTTAAAAGAAGTCTAACGCATACAATCTAGTAATTGTAGATGAAAACTTATTACTTAACGAGAATGAAAAAGTAAATAAAGAAACGAAGTCACTATTAATAGCTATTTAGCAACATCACGAAAAACTAATTTTTAATATAGTAAGAATAATTATTTATAATATTGTTCTAAGAATGCTTTGATTGAAGCAACACAATCTAGAAGTTAATTAAAATACACAAGTATTTAGATTCGCACAATGTGATCACGTAATTCACATTCAATCTACGCATTAATAACGTTCAATAATAGATAAAAGATTAAATTAAAAATTGATCGCAAGTAGCGAGCTTACATTCTTGCAAAAAAACGATTTAATAAAGTTCGACTCAATAGACATTAATAAAGATTAATTGAGTTACAAGATTAAAATAAATGAAAAAAATTATAAATTTTTTAAAAGTTTTGAACTATTTAATATAGCGAAGAAATCGTTAAAGTACGTATCACGAATATACAACAATTAAAAGCATTTATTTCAAAAAAAAAAAACGACAAAGACTCTTTCTAAACATTAATCGTGAAATTACGAAATTAGATTTAAATTAGACAAGCAATTTACGTTTGAACTTATATATGCTCTATTTAAGAAAAAGCTCAAAGTACTTCGCGAATATCTAGCAAAAAACGAAAAAAAAGAATTTATTAAGAAATTCTAGTTATAGACAAAATACTTAATTCTCTTTATATCAAAGAAGAATAAAACTCTTCGTCTATGTGTCCATTATTAGAAGCTAAACAATATTATAATTAAAAACCAATATTTATTATTTAATATTAGCGAACTTTAGAATTAATTATTTGAAGCAAAGTATTTTATTAAATTAGACTTACGAGAAGCGTACAACTAGATTAGAATAAAAATAGAGAAAGAGTAAAAGATAGCTTTTCGCACACGATATAAATTATACAAATACATAATGATGTCGTTTGAGCTCACGAACGTCTTGACAACGTATCAAGAAATAATTAATGATATACTACGACAATATTTGAATCAATTTGTTATAGCATATTTGAACAACATCATAATTTATTTAAAAATCTTGAAAGAGCATGTTAATTATGTTTTCAAAGTATTGAAATGTTTAAACATAAAAAACTTACATTTTAAACTAAAGAAATGCAAATTTTATCAAAAGAAAGTTAACTTTTTTAAATTTGTTGCTAAACGACATGAAGTACGCATAAATCTCGAAAAGTTACAAGCAATTAAAGAATAAAAATCATCGATAAATGTTAAGAAAGTATAATTCTTTCTAGATTTCATGAATTACAACAAAAAAATTATTAAGAACTACTTAATAAATGCGATATTATTGATGAATTTTACGAAAAAGAATACGTCATAATTATGAAAATTCGCAAAAGAAAAATCATTTTAGAATCTTAAGCTAGAATGCTTAAAAAAGTTAATATTAAAAATGTATAATTCGCGATTATTAAGTAGAATTGAAATTAACGCATTAGATCTAGTTATTAATGCATGCTTTAATTAGAGATATGAAGACATATAACATTTAGTGACATATCTCTTAAAAAAACTCTCGTTAATCGAATAGAATTATAATGTTCATAATAAGAAACTACTCGCTATAGTAGTTTTCTTGAAATCATGAAGAGTATATATAAAAGAATCATTCGAACTTACGATTCTTATAAATCATAAAAATCTTGTGCACTTTATTATTATTAAGTAGTTTAATAGAAGACAAGTGCGATAATTAGAGAGACTTAAATAGTATAAGTTTAAAATATAATATACTCTAGGCAAAGATAATAATAGAGTAGACGCACTTAGTAAAAAAAGTAATCATATAGAAACGAAGAAATCGTTCAATTATAGCATACTTAAAATTAATAAAAACGAATTATTATTAGCAAATAAATACGAGCTAAATGTTACATTACGAATATTTCGAGACAATACAAAAGAGTTTTTAATAAAGAAAGAAAAACTTTAAATATTTATTAACAAGATTGACATATATATAAAAGAGCATTATGACAAATTATTGCAAGAGCACTTAAGAGTAACTAAAACTCTTTAGCTCTTACGCTAGCATTATTAGTTTTTATAGATGAGACAAATTGTCAAGACATACATTAAACGATGTCTTAGTTGTTAGCAAAACAAACATAATACACATGCAAACTATGACGAAATTTAATATTAGGAATTACTTAAATCGTTATAAGATAAAGTTACGATAAACTTTATTATTAAGTTGTCGAAGTTAACGAATTTAGCAATTGAAGATAAATATGATTCGATATTAATAATAATTAATAAACTTATTAAGTACTTACATATTATCGTATGCAAAGAGAAGTTTATTGCAAAACAATTAAGATACATTATATTAAATTGACTCATATAATATCACGATATATCTAAGAAATTAATTAATAATAAAGACAAGTTCTTTACGTCTAACTATTAAAAGACGCTTCTTCTAATGTTAGATACAAGGCTTCGAATGTCTATTGTCTATCACTTAATTACGAATAATTAAACAAAAAGAACAAATTAAAGTCTTAAGCAATATTTAAGACATTACATTAACAATATTTATAACAATTAAATATTACTTTTATTTATGACACAATTAACACTTAATGCAAAGATTTCGAATATCACTAAAATAACTTTATTCTTCGTTAACTATAACAAGAAATTAAATCTCTTTAAGAAAAAGCGCACACATTTGTTTGCGCAATTAGTTGTCGAAAGAATAGCAACACTAAAAAAGATACACGATAACATCTTAAGAATGCAAGAAAGATCAATCAAATATTAGAACAAAAAACGAAAAATGACATTTTAACTAAAAGAGAGAAATAAAATATATTTTTTTACAAAAAATCTTAGAATAAGAAAACTAAACAAGAAATTAAATCATGTTAAAGTTAAATTGTTTTTTATTAAGAAGACTAAGAGATTAATCAATTACGAGTTCGACTTATCTAAGAACGCTAAAGTATTTCTAGTAATTTATATATCATTGTTGAAATCAACAAATTTAATCACGCCTTTACAAGATACTTTTTATTTTCATTAATAAAAGAAAGAACAATTTAAGATTAAAAAAATTCTATAACAAAAGAATCAAAAATATCTTATTAAGTGAAAAAGATATTTTATCTTTGAAAACACTTAAGAATCTATTAAGAATTTGAAGCATTGCTAATATCGTTTGCAACAATTTCGTCAAAAGAAGTTAAAAAAGTAAATGATCATTCTTTTATAATATTGGAAAAGACGACTTGTTTCGAAATCACATCGATCAAAAAACTTAAAAAAGAAAAATTGACGAAAGAGCTTAGTGAAGTCATTTTCTTTAGATTTTTTAGCTCGTCATTTATTATCGTTTGTTGTTTCTCTTTTAAATAATCGAATTGACGAAGTAGTCGTTGTTGCTTCGCATTCGTCTTACGAAGCTCTTCTTTTAGTTTTCGACGCTATTTTTTAAGGCGACGTTATCGAACGATATTTAGAGACGCCAAATCACACGAATAGTTATCGTAAAGACATTTTACACATTTATTGAAATTCTTTGCAATACGACATTGCTTGTTTAAGCGAACACATTAATGACAAAAGCGCATTGCAACACAAGAAATATTAAGTTTTGCAATTTAAATAAGACGACGTTAATAGAAAGAAACTTTAAACTTGATACGAGACATGTTAAAGTTTGCTTTCAAGACGAAAGTCTAAAGAGAGAAAAATAGTGTTACGAATCTACGCTAGTATATAGTCTACGCACAATATGTAGCACTAGAAACGAATAGCGACATATGCTCTTATAGCTTTGCGAGAAAGCACTAGAAGCATTGCTCTTTTTGCTTCTTAAGAAAGCAATAAAAGCATAAAGACTTGCTCTCTTTGTTCTACGAGAGAGCAAAAAGAGCAAGAAGAATCTCATTCGATATATAGATTTTCGAATACGACTCCCTTATGAATCGTGTTTAACTTAAGATAAGTTCTTATTTATTGTTATCGCTACATCTAGTTGCAATTCTTGTTACTAAGTGATTGCTTGCATTGCCTAAAGACGTCTACAAATCTCTTTAACAATACAATTCTCTCTAATATTTCTAAGACTTCTTAGGAAGTAGCAACGTAACAAGAACGCGCAGAACTTATGCGACTTCTCTTCAAGATAGCAAGCGTTCGTTCTGTATTTAGTTGTGAAGAATAAGAACTAATTTGCTCGATTGTTAGCGGAATTAGATGTTCTTGGACTTTTCTAGACTGCTTTCTAATTGGTCTTGCGAGAAAAACATTATTGATAATAATAATAAAGACGACGAGAAGTTAGTGATAACTTCAAAGCGTAGATAGATCGATAAGTCTATAATAGGGACAACTATCAACTATTGCTTCGCACACGACGGCAAACCTAGTCGCATTAAGAGTTATGTAAGTTTGCTCAAATTTAGACCAAAAGTATGCTAACTAGAAGCGATAGAGAGACTCGATAAGAATTAACGAATTGTTGTTCAATCTGGCGAGCAGCCGAAACAGCAAGAGTCTTGCTATCTCGTCTCTGTTAGCACGCGTACAGTATAGCAATATCTTAGACACAGAATTCTTGTTCAACAATAACAAAGATAGATCTAATTAGGTCTCTAGATTGCAACAAAAAAGAGTTATATAATTGTAGAACACGCACTGCCAATACGTTCGTATAGACAAAAATGACAAAAGTTTCGCATACAACAAGACCAAGAGATAGCTCAAAGCTGTAATATTCTTGGACCACGACGACAACGCAGATGTTACTTATTTTCCCGAGCATAATCGACGCTCGTTCTCGATACTGGTAAAACATCTATGGGTAGAGGGGCGAAAATCTACAAAGACGCGAATCAACTTAGAGTCTTGTATTCTTGAGTAAAGAATGATAGATCGACGCTAACATTTAAGCTTGTTAGAATTCGATTGACGCAAAGATAGTTGTACGACGAAATAAGCTACTTCCGCGATTACATTATAGAGAAGATCCGCAATCTAGTTGTTCGAATATATACTATTGATAGAGACGACGCGGTAGATTATGTCGCGAAGCTATTGGAACATAATACATTTACTTGTTTAGTACATTAAAACGTAAGAGCTCAAAAAGAACAACGATAGCAGCTAAAGCTACATAGAATCTTCGCGGACAATTTCTGCATTCAATCTTTTCAAAGATAATATATTACTCTTTCTACAAATTTTCTGTCGACAAACGGTAGAATATCGGACGTCAAGAAGACATAGATCAGCTATTTGATTCGATCTATCTTAAACTAGTGTTTTTTATTGTTGCTAGTGTGCGCATAGCTATATAGGAGTGGGAAAACGATACTAAAGAAAAAGTACCTTTCGCGGAGAACGCTGCAAAAAGTGGATTTCTAATATTAGATAAAAGAGTCGTCGATTGACACAAGCAGAGAGAATAGTTAGAACTGAGAAGATCTGGTATAAACAATCTTCCGAGAAGCAGCAGAGTGTGCTGCTTTATATAGAACTGGCGGTGCAAAAGAAAGTCAAGGTATATATAGAATTTATGTACGATGGTCTCCAGATAGACTATTCAACCAAAAACTCTATAAACGATTTATTCAATAAGTTCGACTTCGATATAAAGATCTACTACGAGAGAATCGGGAGTTTGGAATTAAATAGAAACAGTCGTCAACGCAACATCTTAGTAAATATAATTTTTAGATAGCGAATTCTTCGGCTAATAGTAATGTGAACATAGAATCTAAAGAATATTCTTAATATCGAGAACGATTATTATGTAGATAATACGCAATGTTTGCTGGGGTCGAGAGAGATCAGATTAGTAGTTAACAATTGTTGACGTTAGCAGCCGAATATCTTCTTCGACAGTAAGAGCGGTATTATATTCGCATACGTCTAGATGGGCGTTAAGACTTCAAGAGATTGTAATATAAAGAAGAATAAAGACAGTTCTTGTTATATATAAAATGTGCCAATATATTGATAAACGTCGTTGTTCGACAGTTATCTAACTATGCTAACGCTGTTAGTTCACAAAATCCGTCGATAGTTTGTCGAAGATTGGAAATTATCTAGTTAGCAAGAATGACAAAGATAAAGAATTTGCCAACGCAGATAGCAAAAGAGTAAGACAACTCTAAGCAGCAAATATCGAAAACTAATTGCTATTTCAGTTTGTTAGTAGTAAAATAGACGATGGCGAAGACAATAAGATATGTCTCTAGAAATTTGGTGCTTATAGTAGCTAACGTTTTGCAATGCAGCTTTCTATCTCTTTTTTCGATCGAAACAACAAACAAGTATCAAGAGATAAATCTATTATTTAGATCGAAACATCTTAGATATTTCGGCGTTTTCTAACAATATTGTATGCATGACTTACTAGTTTTGCAGAATACTAAGTTGGTAGTATCAGAGCTGATAGACGGCTCTTGCGAGTAGATAATAATTCGATATAATAAGAAAAAGAAATATTCTAGATATCCGGTAATGCAAAAGAATACTAGCTAAACAATCGTTAAGAAGATGCTAGACTTGAAGAGCAGTCAACGACTAAGATATATTATTGAAAAGAAGGTCGACAGAGAGTCTTTGAATAGAAAGAGTAATTGGCATGCATCGGACGTCGCGAAGTGGAAAAATATGATTAGAAGAGTTTTTACGGAATACAAGAACAAGATAATTATCGTCCGAGTGGTCAAGAAGTCAGAAACGAGAAAAAATTAGATAGATTCTTTGTCTTGTTTTCTGTTTGTTACTACTGTTATCTATGTTTTCGATATAGTCGGATCGTTTGTATACTATATATTGTTCGAGTTCTTGCTAGACAGACTCTATTGATAGTCGTCAAATAATATTTGTTTCGGAACACTTTTTGCGCAAATTGAGAATATTTGTTTTCAAAGAGTGCGAATAGATCTTGAACTTTACACACTCTTAGACGTTATAGAAACGACTAGCAATTCAGAAGTCGCAAATGTAATAGTAACTACAGTTCTATCAAAGATTGCACGATAGATCTAAAAACATTTAAGTAAGCGAGAATTCTAAGCAGTTTATATTTATAGACTTGACTAACAGCACTAAAATATAAAACTTGTTCGATCTATTGTCGAAATATCGAATATAACGATTTGTTCGATCAATCCGAACAATCTAAGCTTGCATTATTAATTGACGATCGACTAACATGTTATTTGATGCGAGAAGTTTCGCGAAAAATTGTCGATTTACCGATCTAATTGAACTTACTAGAATTTTGCAAGTATGTAGCGAACATTCAACTAGAACTTAGAGTTTCCGTCCTATCCGATTTAGTTAGATTCTAAAAGGGAATCGTCGATGTTTGTCAAGTTCGTTACAAAGATTTCCGAGTTGTTGTTTGATATGTTGTCCGAACAGTTTCAACTTCCGATTGATTGAAATTGGAATACTGTTTCTATATCTTGTTTTGATAAAACTTCTTTAGAAGATTCTAATAGCAATCAAGATTCTTCTCTAGTTTCTAGATGTTTTTCGAAATAGAATATTCTTTTTACTTGATAAGATACTTTTGATTTTTTTGTTGTAGAATTTTCTCGATTTCGAACTAATTCTCTTTTTGCGAATAGAAATAAAATGTGTTCTATAAAGGCGTGATTGAATCTATTGACTCCAACAATGAGATATAAAATACTAAAAATATTTTGGCGTTTTTGAATAAATCGAGTTTGTAGTTGACTGGTCTTTTAGTTTTTTTGACGAGAAACGATTCAACTTTGACATAATTTAATTTCTTGCTTAACTTTCTTGTTTTGAGATTTTTTGTAAAAAGATATATTTTATCTTTCTCTTTTAGTTGAGATGTCGTTTTTTGTTTTCTATTTTAATACTTGATCAACTTTTTTTGCATTTTTGAGATGTTGTTATGTATCTTTTTTAGTGTCGCTACTCTTTCGATAGCTAATTGCGCAAATAGATATGTGTGCTCTTTCCTAAAGAGATTTGGTTTCTTGCTATAATTGACGAAGAATAAAGTTATCTTAGTGATATCTAAGATCTTTGCATTAAATGCTAGTTGTACTATAGATAGAAGTGATATCCAATTGCTATAAGTATTGTTAATATAGTGTCTTAGATATTGCTTAAAACTCTAATTTGTTCTTTTTGTTTAGCTATTTGTAATCAAATAATAGACAATAGATATTTAGAGTTTTGTATCTAATATTGAGAGAAGCGTCTTTCAATAGTTAGACATAAAGAGCTTGTCTCTATTACTAATTAGTCTCTTGAATATATCGTGATATCGTATAAGTCGATTCAATATAATCTATTTTAATTGTTCTACGATAAACTTCTCTTTGCATGCGATAATATGTAAGTACTTAATAAGTTTATTAACTATTATTAGTATTGAATTATATCTATCTCTAGTTGCTAAATTTATCGACTTTGGCAATTTAATAATAAAGTCTATTGTAACTTTATTCTATAACGATTCAAATAGTTTCTAATATTAAATTTCGTCATAATTCGCATATGTATTATATTTGTTTTGCTAATAGCTAAGATATTGTTTAATGTATGTCTCAATAGCTTGTTTTATTTGTGGAAACTAACAATGCTAACGCAAAAGCTAAAAAGTTTTTGTTATTTTTAAATATCTTTGTAGTGATTCGTTATAATGTTCTTTTATATATTTGTCAATTTTGTCAATAAATATTTGAAGTTTCTCTTTCTTTATTGGAAATTTTTTCGTATTATCTTGAAGTATTCGTAGTGTAATATTTAGCTCGTATTTGTTTGCTAATAATATTTTGTTTTTGTTGATTTTAAGTATATTATAATTGAACGATTTTTTTGTTTTTATATAATTATTTCTTCTATTGAGTGCGTTTGCTTTGCCATTATTTTTGTCTAAAGTATATTATATTTTAAACTTG
>JAABUL010004579.1_pt1 | contig 18288 bp, 4 predicted proteins | sample 5559151 | NCBI WGS metagenome assembly JAABUL01 (sample SAMN10711876, study PRJNA513368) | rock metagenome | isolation source: Antarctica rocks | place: Antarctica: Victoria Land, Pudding Butte sud | reverse complement strand
GGGCCATCGGCGATGTCTCCGATGTCGAGTCGTGGCAGTTCATAACCTGTGATAGACAATCCACCCATCTGGCCAAGAACATGATCTCCCTTATGAACAACAAGCCACCACTTCCTTACAAAGTGGCTGCAAGCCGTATGATCTTTCTCCTCGTTGCCAACTAGCAATTCTGGCTAATTACTCTCCAGGTTTCATGGGCCTTCAAATAGGTAAGAAGGCCGCAACCGGCCACATTGGGAATTTCAAGATTCCAAGTTTCATAATCATCCGGGCTCGGAAGACACTGTTCGTCGAAAATATGGGGCCTACGGTCAATGGCGCTTTGTTTTGATTCATCTAATACCTATGTACCGGCCCAGTGGATTGATAGTTAAGTCCCCACCTATACCGCAACCCTGTCAGATACCGAATCTCGATCAGTGCGCTCTGCGCGATACCTACTTTGGAGAGCGTAACCATAGGCTCTTAGGTTGGTCCTGTTAGAGCTAGGCTAGAGCCCTTAGAGGATTTTCGGTAATTTAAGATAAATTCTACCATCCGAACCATAACGTCTCCTTCCCTACGTGGAATCAGTCCTGGTTTGGAATATTTTCAGTAGTCACCTTCAACATGCTCTCCAGCTTCTGCCACGTAGCCAATGTAGCTGCTGAAGGTTTAGCTATCGATCAAAAGACATCATCCTTGCCTCGGGTACGGCGAACTATAAGAGGCTTTACGGAAAACCTATCTTTCGGGAAAGTTTGTTTTGAAATCCAAGGATATAGCAGCCGGTAGGCTTGGCAGGAGCTATCACGTGAATTGGTGTCCAAGGATCTAAGAACTCAAGAGAGCGTACACATTGTCAAATTGATTCCTCTATTTTTCTAAAAACTAGTTACGTAGAAATTGTATATTAGTAGCTCTATTATCTATTAAAACTACAAAAACTAATTCTTTAATTTCTATTTTAACTTTGTAAATTGCTACTTATAACTATTTTAGACTATAGATAGATCTAGAGTATATATACAATATATACTAAAATATAATAATATTTGTCTATCTTCTAGAACATCGGCAATTTCGGAACTCTTGTTAATAGTACTATTAGTGGCTAATAGTCAATTTAGCTGATATGCCGATGTGCCCGCTCCACATAACCAAGCGCAAGATTGGGCTGCGATTAGCAGGATTCGCAGGCGCGTAATTGACACGCGCTTCGTCAAGACCTAACCTCGCACGTCGCCAAGCCCTACGAGCGCGATCTATGAGCGCGATCTACGGGCGCACTTCACGAGCGCAATTCACGAGCGCAATCCACGAGCGCAATCCACAACCACCATGCGCACCACGAGAGACGTCCTCGTCGACGCATGACTCGCGCGTAGAAATCTCACGAATCGTTCGATTTTGTCATACAAATTACTATGATGTGGACAAGTAACAAATAGAGACGTAAGCGAAGCATTGCGAGAGTTCGTGCGCATCTCGAACATCAAAATTGGACTCCTGCCAAGCAAGCGCCAAGACTTTTGCTGCTAAACGGATCTTGAGTCGGCTAATAGCCAAATTAGTAGAATTCGCAACAAGCACTTTCTAAGCAGAGGTTCCGGAATTGCCGATGAAAGTAGATAGTCTAAGATAAAGAAGTAGATTAAATATATAAAGAGCGTCTAAGCTAAGATTTTAGTAAAGTATAATTCTAATAGATACTATTTATAAGATGCAAGTATATTTGCTTCTTGTTAACATACTAAGATATAAAAGATATAAGATATAATAGATCTATATTATTATATCTTAACTATATAGAATAGATAGTAGTAGAACTAATTGTTAAAAAGCAACAAAAGATAGACTTTCTTTCTATTTAATACTTGCTATAATATACAAGTCTACTTTTTATTTTCTAATTTAAAAAAAGTATTGTACTATTCGAAACTTTTAAAGATATTCGAAATTATATATTCTACTATATTTTGAGATACTATTGCGTTGCTAATATTATAATCTTATAGTTATTTTCTTTTTTAAAGTACTAATTTTTAATAATAAAAAAAATTGTATTAGTTTTATTAAAGATAGAAGTATCTATTAAGTATTAATATTATAAGAGTTTATTAAAAATCTTTTTAAATTTTTTTAAAAATTAAGAGAAAAAAAGTCTTCTATCTAATAGAAATAAATCTATACTTTAATTTAATACAATTTGTAAAATAATATAATAACAACAATAATAGTTTATAATATATTATTGTTTTGTTATCTATTTATAAGATGCAAGTGCGCTTGCTTCTTATTGACGCATTAAGATATAAAAGATTGTTATAATATTAGATTAGTAGTTCGTTAACTACGTTCGTCGATTAAACAACTCTTTGTCTTAATTTCGCTTAATTTTTTAAGTTTAATCTTAACTAGATTTGAGCTAAACTAAACTAGATTTAAGTCAATTCTTGCTAGAAATAAAGCTTGCAATCTTATATAGTTAGCGTTGTTTCGTTTTTCTCTTTTCTCTTTTGTCTTTTGTTTTGTATATTAAATTTAATATAAATCTAAATTTTATTTAATTACTAATCTAGATATCTTTTTAATAAAGATTTCGAGTTTAGTTTTTAATATTACGAAAAATCTACACTTTTTGCAACGCTTTTACGCGTTAAAATCTAATCTCTTCGAATATATCAATATTTATTTAATTATCGATTTAATAAAGTATTTAGAACTCTTATTAAAGATTGAACTTATTGTTGAGAAGTTTGTTTAACAAATTACTTAAAATCTAGTTAAAGCTCTACGTTAATTTCGAGAGCTTTAAAATCAAATATAATTTAATATTAATATTATTTTTATCTTGTTTGCTTTAAGCTTTTTTCTTGTAAAATTAAACTTAATATCTATAATTGCAATTGCACAAATTGTCGCTTAAACTATAAGCAATTAATTTATTTTTATTATATAACTTTTATTGCTCTTTATAAATATTATTGCTTTTGTTATTTTTAAATTTAAGAAACTTCTTAATATATTACAAAAATTAGTTAAATATATAAGAGCAAAATCTTATACAACGTATAAATATAAATTATAATTAATATTTTATTAATTAAGTTAAAATTATTTATGCGAAATTACAACTTGTTATAAATAAAAAAACTTAAATCTTATAAATTAATATCGAATTAATAATCTTTGTATTATTGTTTTTTTAAACAAATAACGTCGAAATTTGCGTTACTATTGTAACAATTTCTTCGAATCGAAAGATATATATTTGTATTTCTGCAAAATTTTAAAGCAAAACTTTATTAGTTTTGTCAAATATTATAATCTTTTTTATTAGAAAAAAGAATATTTTTAAATAAAAAACGCTTTATTAATTAATTGTATAAAGCGTAACGTTAGTTTTTTTTATATCTAAGTTGCTATTATTGTAACGAGATAAGAATAAGATTCTAGTTAGTAGACAACTATAACAACAAAGACTTATCGCGATGCATGCATAAATTACACTATACAATTTAATAGTGTATTAAGTAGCTAAGATTCTAAGATTTAAGTAAGAGAGATCGCATATATACTACAAATAGATTGCTAATACTAGTAACAAGCATTCTTAAGTTTATAGTCTAATATTACTTAATTACTTAACTACATACAATTCTCTCTCTTTTAATAATTGTTCTTTGATTACTAAATTAAGAAATTTTTGTTCTTGTTTGTACAAAAGTTGTAGTAAAAAAATAAAAGAATTGCTTTTATTTTTTTAAGATTAACAAGTTAGATTTTTTGTTTCTCTTATTATTCGAATCGATTGCGTAAAGATTATAATAAATTAGTTTATATAAAGTTTTTCTTAAGATTAAAAGAATTATTTGATCGAAACTAAATATTTGATAAAATTAATTATCGTGAATCTTGTTTACTCTCTAAAGACAATAACAATAGTAATAAGCTTCTTTGATCTAAATTTAAAAAATCAATTTAAAAAAAAAGTAACAATAATAGAGTAAGTTGTTATTATTATATTTGCGTTAAACTCTTTAAAACAAAAGATAAATATATAATTTTAAAAATTATTTCTAGTTTTAAGATACTTAATTTAGATTGTTAACTTAATTTTAATTTATAACGTTTTTTCTTAATTTTGAATCAAAATAATAGAATTTTTTTTTTGTTAAAACAAATAATTGAAGACTCAAATCTTCTTTTCTTTTTATAATTAATTAAATAAGAATTTAAATTGTTTTAAATATTAAATATTAAATTAATAAATATTTTAAAAAATTTAAAAATTATAAATTGCATTTACAAATATAATTCAAATACTTTACTTTTTATTTTTTTAATTTTTCTTTATATTAATTTTACGTAACGTATTGCACATTTTCGAATTTGCTTTATTAGACAATTAGATTTCTTTGCATCTTCGAACAATATTTTTAATTTCTTTATTATTTTTGTTAAGTTTTAGAACGTACGTTTTATAATAACATTTTTAATATTAAATATAAAAGAAAAGTTAATAGCAATTTTAAAACAATAAAATATGCTAGTTAAAGATAAATTTGACAAAGTTAAGTTTTAATAAGTTGCAACAATATTGTTTCTTATATTTATTTAAAGATTTTTTAAAGTTTCTTTATCTTTTAATAGAGTTACGTAGACAAAATATATTTCAATTTTTATATTAATTTTGATTTTTAGCTTGCAATAAAAGATTTAAAATTGCGCAATTCGTATATTTTTAAATTAACAAAATACATTAATTTAACGCAATTTTTATTTTAGCAAATTCTTTTTTATTAATTTAATTTTTAATATTTTTTAATTTTGTTAATTTTTTTATTGCTTTTTGCAATTATATGTCGATCTAATTATAAAAATTATTTAACAAATATTTTTTGCAAAACAAATTATTTTGTGCAAAAAAAAAACAATCGATTGTAATTGCTAAGATTTTTAATAAACGTTTTAATTTATATTAAGATCGAAGTAACGTTTTGACATTTAATTTTTATGCTTTTTAAAAATTAACAAATACAATATTGTTAACAATTTATACTTATAATCGTTTTGTAAAAACATATACGTTATATAAGAATTTAAATTTACTTGTATTATTATTTGCAACATAAAGAACAAACAATTAAGAAATTACTTTTTTTGTCAATTATTGTTTTTTCGCTAATAATATAATATTATTTGCAATTCGCTTTAAAGTTGCGATTATATTTAGTATTTCGAATTAATAATTAAATAAACAAATTAATTTTAACAAACAATTATTTTATATTAATTTTATTTTGCTAAATTAATACTATTTATTACTTGAAGTTAAATATTAATTTACTAAAAATTATTAAATAAAAAGATTAGCTTTTTCTTTTTATAAACGTATTGGTTTAAGAGATTTTTAAAAATAAAGAAACAAATATTAAATTTAAAGTTTAATTTATTTTGTTTTATAAACGCTAAAAAATTGTTTTGTTTTTTGTAATACTAAATTACTTGTCTTTTAATTTAATTATTAAAAACTCAATTTATTTTTAACAAAAATTCTAACTTTCTTTAATAAGCTATGTAAATAACTAATTTTAACATAATTGTAATTAGATTTTCTTTTTGCTTCTTTATTAATATAGCTAGTTCAATTAATTAAAAGACATCAATTAATATTATTAGATAATAGTTGATTTAATATTGCAAATTTATATTTACTTTTATATATAAACAATTCTTTGCATCGCTCTTTTTATTTATTAAAATAAAGATAGCTATTATCTTTAGAAAGATTTTTGCGATTTTAATAATTAAAATACGTAATTTTGTTATGTTAACAACTTTAAATAATTTAAAATTTAATAAAGATAATCTTAATGTTAAATCTTGCGATTATAATAACAAAGAAAAAGCTTCTTTAAAAGAATCTAAATTTTAATTTTTTTTTGCTTTATTTTTTGTAAATTTTGTTATTTTTAAATTTCGACTTTGATTTTAATTAAGAAGTTAACAATTTAAATTTTTTTTATTTGTTATCTTAAGTTTGCATTCTTTTTGCATTTTTTATAGAAAAAAACAAAATTGTTTAAATTTTTGTTTAACAAATTTTCTTCAACTTTACGTCTAAGATTCTTATTAAACTATATTTTTAAAAATAATTTTTTATTTTAATTTTTAAAAGCTTTTGTTTAATAGACGCTATTGCATTTTTGAATTTTTTAACATTTATTTTGTTGTAATTGTTAATTGTATAATTAGCAATACGTTTCGATTTTATAATGCAATATTTAAGTCGATTGCACACAATTTAATTTAATTTTTTTAAAATTTTTTGCAAATTCTAATGTTTCTTTGCTATTTATAATATTGTTTTAATAATTAATTAATTTATATTTCTAAATAATATATTCGCAATCTTTAATAATTATAGTTTGCAAAATTAAATTTAATTATTTTGAATTTGTAGTTTCTTGTTTTAGTTAATTCCTTGTGTTGCGTTTTTTAATTTTTGTTATAATAAATTATTTATTAATACTTGAGCGTTCTTATTAATTGTTTGTCACAAATTTCGCGTTTAATTCTTAGTTATTTTTAAAATATTTAGAATTATGGTTCGAAGATTTTTCAAATATTCTCTTTTTTTATTGTTAATAATTTTATTATATTAAAGTAAAATATTAATTACTTAAATATAGACGCGATTCTTAATAATTAAATTGTCTTTTATAGATTAAATAATTGTCTTTCGCAATTTAATTTAAGTTTAAGTCTAAAAAATTTAACGCTACAACGTTTATAATTGTTGCGATAATGTTTGCTAATCTTGTGCTTAAAATAATTTAATTAAGAAAATCGATTTTTAACTACAAAGAAAATACGTTAATATTATTAAAATTTAACTTGTATTCTATTTAACAAATACAAGTTGTTGCTCTTTATAAAATCTTTTTATTAACGTAAATAATAATTCTTGTTTTTAATCTTAATTTTTTAATAAAAATTAAGAAATTTCTTTTATAAAAGATTGTTTACATTTAATATTTTATAATTGTTGTTTTAGATTTGTTATAACACAAGCTTAATAAAGAAAAATTTATACAAAAATAATAAATCGAAAAAAAGAATTTTGTAAATAAAAAATTAAATTATTAAGTTATTATGTCTTAATAAATAAAACAATAACTTGTTTTAAATATTTAATAAACATAAAACTTTAAGTGCAAAAGATTTTTACTTATAAACTTAATTATTATTTGCAATATTTATATTATTAATTACGCAAAGAAAATTGTGTTAACATTTATTTATATATTAACTTGCAAACAAATATAAAGCTAATATAATTAGCGTATAATATTGTTACATTTATTATTAAAAAATACTTTGTAAAAGATAATCGAATCTTATTCTTTATAATTTAAAGATATTTTTGAAATTTTAGACTTTTGAATTAAGACTTATTATTAATGCTTTTAAATTGCTTTTAAATTGTTAATTTTAATTAATTAAAGTAAATAAATAAACGCTAGTATTACTCGTCTACTTCTAATTGATTAAAATTGTTAATATTTTGACTTTTTAATTTTTTTGTCTTTTTATTTGTTTTTTTGAAGTATTCGAAATTATAATATCTTGTAAATTACTTTATATAATTAAATTTCTTTCTAATGTTTGTAAATTAACAAACTTTATATTAAAGTTCTTACAAATAAAACAAATATAAAAATCGCAATTTTTCTTTTTTTAAAAAAAAAATCTTATACTTTTGTGTAATTTAAATAATTGTAATAAGATAACAATAACATAATAATCGCAAACAATCTTTTATTACTTTAGTTAAACTAATTTTTTGTCTTTTATATAAAATTATTTTTTATTTTCTTATTTTTGTCTTTTGACTTCGCAAAGATTTAAAAATTTTAATTTCTTTTTATATATCTTTTTAATTAATTTTCTAAATAAGTATCTTTAAGTTTTGTGTTATTAATTTTTTTTAAAACGTAAAAGTTTTTAATTTTTTCTTCTTTTTTTATTTTAAAGAAATTTAATTATTAAAAAAATAGTTTTACGTTGTATTTTTTATCGAACTTAATATTATATAATAAAACTAAATCTTTAGTTTAAAATAAACGCGTCAATAGTTAATAATTATTATCGAAAAAATTTTTGTTCGCTTCTTTGAAATAACAAAAACTCAAAGCTACTTTTTAAATATTTTTATTTCTTTTTTCTAGTTATTTTGTTTGCAACGTTAATAGATTTATTATTAAACAAACTTTTTTTTAGTTTATAATATATTAAGTTAAATACTTTATCTTAATTAACAATATAATTTCGTATTTAAATTTAAGATAAAACAACGTCTTCTTAATAAATTCTTAAATTGTTGTTCTATTAATTTATAATATTGCGTACAAATGTTGTAATTAATTTGCAAAAATTTTCTTAATTAATTTAGACAAAGTATTAACAATAAATCTATACTTTTTTTTTATTATTTTATTTGCTTGTAAATAATAAGTCAATATTATTACTTTTTTAATATTATATCTTTTTAAAAGTTTAATTGTTATATTAACTTTATTTTTGAATTTATTATTTATAATTATTTTTTTAACATATTTATATCGACAAAAAATATTTTTTTATAAAAATTTTACTATAACAAATACTTTAAGATTTAGAATTGTCTTAATTTTTATTTATTTTATTAAATTATTTTAAACAATTATTAAATTTACTTTAATAAGTGTTTTTGCAATTAATATATAAATACAATTTACAACAATCTTTTTTTATAAATCGAAAATATAAATTAAATACAAAATCTTCTCTTATTTATTAAAAGTTTTTCACTAATATTTATTGCAATTTGCAATATATTTCTTGCAAAAATTAAATAGATTTTGTTATTAATACTAATTTGCAATGCGTCGATAAATATTTTTTTTCTCTTTATAATTACTTTTGTTATGTAAGCTTTTTACAATTCGATTTTTGTTTATTTTTCAAAACAAACGCTCTTCTTTTATTAAAAAATAAAAAGCATAATTTTTAAATTTGCGAAAATTCTTCTAATTTATATTTGATCTTTGTAGCGAAATCAAATATCGAATAATTTGTTCGAATTTATTAAAATATTTATTTTTAAAAATATTTTTGTTCTTTTTTAATGTTATTATTTGTACAAAACAAACGCAAATACAATTCAACTAATTATCGATAAAATTATTAATATTTTTCTTATTAATTTTGTTAATATTGTCGAACAACTTTTTTAATTTTCTTAAAAGTTTGTCAATTGTTGTATGCTTTTAATTAAATATATATTGTATATTAAAATTAAAGAAATAGATTTAAATTAATTAGCAAATTATTAAAGCGTTAGACAAATTTATCGCAAAACAATTAAGTTAAATTATTAAAATATTTGTATTAATCTTAATTATAAATTAAATTTTATACAATTAAAATTGTATTTTCTTTAAGATCTTTATAAATTTTTGACATTTTTGCTTTTTAATATTGTATTAAAATTCTTGTTTGCTTCAAAACTTATTTTTATATTGTAAAAAATATTTTTTCTTTGTTATTATATTAATTTGTATTAACACAATTTTTTAAATTTTTAAATTAAAATTTATAGTTAAAATAATTTTATTAACTAAAATAAAGTAGTTTAAAATACATATTGTCAACGCATTTGTTAAAACAATTTTTAGTTTATTTATAACATCTTATTGTTTAAAGTCTTAAATAAAGATATATTTTGTTTTAAACAAACAATAGATTAACTCTATAATAATTATAAATTTTAATATTTAAATTTAATAATAAACGTATACTTTTATAAAAACTTTAGCTTTAAAAACGTTTTTGTATAATAATTACTTAATAATCTTAATAATTTTGATACTATTAAAGAATTGTTTATTAAAATTATATACAAAATTAACAATTTTAATTTCTAACTTATAAAATTAAAATATTTTGTTAAATATAATATATTTAAACAATTTTACGTTTATTAATATTATATTTAATTACTAAATATATTTTAAAACAAATAATTTAATTTCTAGAATTATTTTCTTGTTGCTATAATTTAACTTAAATTCTTTTACATTTATATTGTTTACAAATAAGTAATATTTGTCGAAAAAAAATTTAAAAATATATATTACAATTTTTACAAATTAAGTAATTAAATTAGTAGCATTTTACAATAAACAAATTATTTTAAGTAATTTAAAAGAAGTTATAAAGACAATAAGATTGCAACTCTTTAACGCAAGATTTATTTAATTATATTCTAAAAAGAAATTAATTAATAATATAATTACTATTTTAATAAACTTTTTTGCAAACTCTTTAATATTAAAAGCCATATTAGTATCTTAAACAATTATTTTCTTTATTTTTATAATTGCATTAATTATATAATACTTGTTTTTCTTTTTTTTATTTATTAGAAATTAAGAATTTCGATAAAAACTATAATAGTATTTTAGCAAATTTATTTAAAGATATTTTTCTAATATCTTAATTATAATAAAATTTAATACTTAAAAAATTAGAAATTTTAAAATCTATTATATTTTGTATTTTATCATGCGAATTTTTTAGTTAAATATAATCTTTAGTCTAATTTAGTCTATTTTAGTAAAGCTTTATATTAAGACAATTTTACAATTAAAAAATATTGTAATTAAGAGTTTTTGTTTTTGCAAAAAAAGTTCGAACTTTATAATTAGCTTCTAAATATATTTTTTAATAAAACAAGAATTATACTTAATACTTAAGAACTTAGATATTAAAAAGAAATTATATCTTTTATTAAGTTTCTTCTAGAAATTCTTTGTAATTAATAATTTTAATATTTTTTTTAATTTAGATATTTATCTAAAATAGAACTATCTAAATTGTTAGTATTTATTAAATTTGTTTTTTAGATTTTTTGCTTATATATTGTATTTACTTAAACAAATAAACGCGATACAATAAAAAATTAACAAAAAATATCGAATTTTTTAAACAATTAAATAGTAAAAGTCTCTTTTATAATATATAATCGAAAGATTCGAATTATAAGTAATCTCTAAAATTTTCGAAACATAATATTAATTCAAATATTTACTTAATTTTAATTAATTATATTAATAAATAAGTAAATATTAATATTGTTTGCTTACTTTAATTAATTAAAATTTTATTAATTTTTTCTTTTAATTCTATTTTGCAACGTTGTTATTCTAATAGTTTTAATTTTTATTTTTGAAGATTTTTTACAATTAGATTTGCGAAATTGAACAATTATATTAATTAAATAATTATCTAGAAATTTAAAGATTTCTTTAAGAATATAATATTTTTATTTTTGTTATTAAAGTAATTAACAAGTATTTTTAAAATATTAATACGCTTTGCTTTGTTTTTAGAATATATTGTTAATTTTAAAGAGTTGTTGTTTATATTTACAAAACTTATTTGAACACTTTGTTAAAAAAATCGATTTAATAAAATTTTATAATTAAGTTAAGAAACAATAAAGATAAAAATATAAATTATTATTTCTTTAATTAATATCTTTGTATCTTCTATTATTTCTTTAAAACAAATATATGCTCTTGTAATTTCTACTAATAAAATAAAAATATTTTATTAAATAACTAGATTAATTTTGTTCGCAAAACTCTTGCTAATACAATTGATTTTTGTATTATTATTAAATATTGCTTTAATTTTTATATTTTTTAATTGCATTTATATAATTAAGCAAACAACAAAATATAAAGTTCTAAAAGATTTTACTTTCGCAATAATATTTTTAAAATAAACAATTTTAATAAATTTAATACTAATTGATTTTATAATAACAATTGTCTTTTTCTTTTTTTATATAAATTTTTAAGATTTTTTTTTCGTTATTATAGTATCAAACTTTTTATTAAAAAAAGAACAAAAAAAAAGCAACTTAAATTAAAACAAAAATTTAAAAAATTTATTAATTTTATTAATTTTATTAATTTTATTTTTATCTTTAAGATAAAAATACTTTAAGTTAGAGTTTTAAAATCAACTTAAATTTTTATAGTTTATAATATTTTCTTTAAATGTTTTGTTTATTATATATAATTTGCAAAAATCTTTTGCTTTTTTCTAAATTTATTTTTTTAATACTTAGTAATTCTTGAATTAGAATTAATTATTGCAAGAATATTTTTTATTGTAACGTTTTTTACTTTTGTTTCTATTATTTTTTTCTTTATATAAATTTTTTTGCTTAAAATTTTTGTTATTTTTAAATAATTTTTAAATCTAACATTCTTAATCTTTAAAAAAAAAAAAAAAAATTTAATTCTTTCTTTAATTACTTTAATCGCTTGCTTTATTAAAATTTTTTAAAACGTTTATTGCTTAAAAGAATTTTGTTTTAATTAAGTTTTCTAAATCTTTACTATTATTTAATTCGATTTATTATTATTTTTATCTTTTAACAAAAAATTAGTATTTAATTTTATTGTTGTTATTGTAATTATAGAATTTCGAACACAATTTTGCGTTCTTTATTAAAGACAAATTCTTATAGTCTCTTTTTTAATTTTTGTATTATTAAGAGACAACTTTGTTTTTTTATTTTTAGAATTGTTAAGTTTATAAAAAAATTTGTTGCTTTTGTTTATATAAATCTTTTTATTTGTTATTAAGATTGTTAACTTTAAATAAATTTATTATCTATATAAATTGTAATAAAACAAGTATTTATTTAATTTTAATTAAGATTAATTGTATTTAGAAACAAGTACAAATTCTTAATAGATATAAATTGTTTTTTAAGATAGACTTTAAACTATTATTTAAATTTAAAAAGATACAATATACAAAGTTTTTTATAATTGCGTTGTTATTACTTATTAGATTATTTAATAAATTTTGCTCTTTATTATTTTTCAAATATTGTTAATCTTAAAATCTTTAAAAGTTCGTATTAAAATATTTAGTATCTTGTTAATTTTTGTATTTTCGATTGCAATTATTAGCAATACTAAAGAAGCAAAAATTGTCTTTAACGTAATTTTCTTCTTTACAAAATTTTGCTTCTTGCTTCTTGCTTATTATATTTATTAATTAATTTATATTAATATTTGCAACTCGCTAAGTAGTTTAATTGCTATTAATATTTATTTCTTGTATAATTGTTTTATTTTCAATTAGTTTTATAATTGTTTTGTATAACAATTTAAATATTATAATAATTGTGTTGTTTAAATTAACTCTATACTTTTGCATTATTTTAATACAAATATTGCGAAAAAGATCTTTTAAATATTACAAAAACTTAATATATTTATTAACTTAATTAAGTTTAATAAGCTTCGAGAAAATAACTTTAAATTGTTAATTATATTTATAAATATTATTTAACTTTGCTCTTAATATATCTTTTAAAAACTTTAGGAAAGCACAAAAGTTAATTTTTTAATCTAAATTTTTTTTTTAATTTTCTTATTATTTTAAATTACTTTTTATTTGTTTAAATAACAATAAACTTAACAAAGTTTTTTATAAGCTTGTTGTAATATCGAGACAACTTAATAACTTTATACTTATTACAAAAATTTAAGAATTAATTTAGAAAACTAATAATATTAAGTCTATTAAAGTGCGATGCTTTTAATATTTCTAAAAAAGATATAAAAATTACGTAGTAATAAAATTCTACAATTTTTATAAAATTATTAAGTAAATTTCTTGTTAATATAGATATATTAAAAGAAAGTCTTGCAATCTTTTTATTGTTTTAAAACATTATTTTTAAAAAAAAAATTAATAATAAATAGTAAAAGTAACAACTACTAAATTAAAAAAATTAATAATAATAATTAATTTAAAAAATAATACTTTTAATTTACAAATCTTTTTCTTTTCTTTGCAAAATTATTAGAAAAAGATTTTCTTTTTTTTTCTTAACTTTGCGTTATTTTTTTGTTTATTGCTTTTTTATTTTTTTTATTATTTATAAGTAGATGTTCTTAATCTACTATTTTTTTAGTTAGTTATTAAGTTATTGTTAACAAATATCTTTGCATTAAAAATCTACTTTAATTTCTATTAAAAAAAGAGTTTAAATAGCGTTCTCACTCTTAAGCAAATAGATTAATTATATTGTTAAAAAGCTTTTTTTAATAATATTATTATAGTTAGCAAGCAATTTATTGTTTTAACAATAAATATTAATTGCAATTTTAATAAAATATTTTAATCTTTAAATTTATAACTTTTATTGTTATTTTTAATACTTTAACTTTATTTTTTATTTTTTTGTTTTTTAATTTAATAATATTTTGATTTCTAAATTGTTAATTTTGTATTTTTAATTTTTGAAATTTTTGATTTTAGTAATTTGTTAGAGTTAACTTGTTTTCTATATTTTATTTTTTTTATTTTTAAGTTTTTGAATTTCTAAATTTCTAAGATTATTTTTAAAGATATATTGATAATTTGTTGTTTTAATATTTGTTATTATAATTAAGTTTTTACGTTAAGCTTTAATATAACAAAAAAAAAAAAAATTTAATTAGTAGACAATTATAACAACAAAGACTTATCGCAATATATATATAAATCGCATTATACAATTTAATAATATATTAAGTAGCTAAGATTCTAAGATCTAAGTAGAAGAGATTGCATATATATTGCAAATAGATTGCTAATACTAGTAATAAATATTCCTAAGTTTATAGCCTAATATTATCTAATTATCTAGCTACAATATTATATAGATATAATTAATAAGATTTATTTTAGCTTTCAAATTAGCTAGATCTATAATTTAATACTTATTATCGAAAAATTAAATTAAATTTTTTACTAAAATCGAATTTACTATTTCTATTTGTTTTTTTGCTTCGCTTGCAAAATATTAATAAAATTTAATTTTTTTTATATTTGTTATAGTAATAGTAACAATAATAAACTTATTTTATTTATATTTATTAGAATAATTTGTTTTGTAATATTTCTTTTTATAGTATTTAAAATATTTGATATTTTTTAAATAGTTTGCGTTACTAATATTGTAGATTTGTTTATATAATATTAACAAGTTTTTACTAAAAATATATAACTTTTTATTTTTAATAAACTTGTTAATATTATTTGAACAACAATTTTAATAAAATTTGTCTAAAAAAATATTAGAATTTTTTATAATTTACTAATTTTTAAAATTGCTTATATCTATTTTGCAAGTACAATTTAGTATTTGTTTTTATATAATAACTATAGTTAGAAATTTATTGCAAATATTTAATATATTATTAATATCTAGAATTTTTATTTTTAAGTTTAATTTAAATTTAGTTAGAAATATATAGATTCTATATTTTTTTAAAAATAATACTAGATAAATCTTTAATTTATTTAAATATTTTTTAAAAATAATTATTTTTTAATCTAATTTTTGTCTAGCAATTATTTATTTTTTGTAGATAAGAAAATAGCAATTAGCAGAATTAACTATTAAATTTTTCAAAGATTTTGCTTTTTAGCTTAGCGTTATTGTTTGTTCTTAAATATTATTAAATAGCAATATTGTTTTTTAAATATAATATATAATAGAGAATTTTGTTCTTATTTGTAATAAAATATATTAAAAATTGTATTATATTAATATCGATTTCTTAAAATTAGATAACATATTTATCTATATTTTAATTTTTATATAGTTTTAGTTTTTTTAACTTTAGAAACTTAAATATTATTAATAGCAATATAATAATAGATTAAAAAACTTAAAAGTTTGTTTATTTAACTATTATAGTTTAGATTTTCTAAATATTTTGTAGATTTTAAATTTTTGCTATTAAGATTTCTATCTATCAATATAAAGTTGAAATTTTAACTATAGTTAAACTATTCTTTTTACTATTATTAATATTTTGTAAACAATTGTTGTTTTAAAAAAATTTAAATTTCTTAAATTCTAATTTAGTAGTTAAATAGTTATTGTAACTTAAATTGTTATAATTTAATATAATACTATTATATTTTAAGTCTTTCTCTTTAAAAGATAGAACAATTAGAATTGTAAAATACAAGTATATTTGTTTTTTATTAATATACTAAAAAATAAAAAATAAAAAATATAATAGACTTGTATTACTATATCTTAATTATATAAGATAGATAGTAGTAGAACTAATTGTTAAAAACAACAAAAAATAAATTTTCTCTCTATCTAATATTTGCTATAATATATAAGTCTACTTTTTGCTTTCTAATCTAAAAGAGATATTGTGCTATTTAAAACTTTCAAAGATATTTAAGATTATATATTCTACTATATTTTAAGACGCTCTTGCGTTGTTAACACTATAATATTATACTATTTATATTACTTTATAACAATAATATATAGTAGTATTTATACTTAGTATAATATATTAAGTTTTCTTAAATAAGAGTAATAATATATAGTTATTTACTAGAGAATAATTCTATTATAAGTTTATTTAATATATAGAATTATTTTAAAGATTTTAATATTAAAGCTAACTTAAAGTAAAGAATACTATTTAATATTTTTTACTTTTATTGTATTTTTTCTACAATCTACTTATAATTAACGTAAAGTATAAGATATTTATAGAATATAGTTTAAATTTCGAAATTGTTTTTCTTAGAATTATATTAATATTTTTAAATTAACTTTAAGAAATTAATTAATACTATATTGTAAATTAAAAAAGATACTTTAGCAAAACTAAATAGATTTAACAATAATTTATAATTTAGGGATTATTAATAAATAATATAATATATTATATAAATTTAAAGTAAAGAAGTAAAAAAACAATATTTAGTTAATCGAAAAAAAGAGTTTTGAATATAATATTTTATAAGCTCTTTTTAATTTATTGTACTTGAATAACTTCTATAAATAGTAAATCTTTGCTATAGTAAGTAGTTGCTTTATATACAATATCGAATTATATATAGTTACTTTGCTCGGAATTTCCGATTTTGATAGTAATTATTGCAACTTCAGCTTCGTCGGCATTTTGGGCACCGGCCCCCCAAGTTCAAGATGTAGATTTGGCCTGGGTAGCCCGGGGCGGGCCTTGGGCCCATAGCCCCCGTGCAAACTTGCATTTTAGGGGCCAAAGAAGGCTTGGCAAAAACTGTTTGAGATGCGAATAGACTCTCGCAGCACCTCAATTACGTCTCCACTTGCCATTGGCCCACACCATAGTAACACGCTCGTGTATTGCGCTCGTAGATTCTGGCAACGCACGTGGGACGCTTTGCCAACGCACTGGTTGGAGCGACTTGGCAATACGGGTGATGTCTGGGTGACTCTTGGCGTATTCCCCAAAATTTGCTGACCTGGCCTGCGGGCTTGCCCGGGGCCAAACGGGCATGCTAATGTGGCTTCAGGGCCAAGACATCGGCACAACGGCCCCGGGGCCGTTTATAGCGTCTGGGGAGGGTCAACCCGAATCGTCGATGTTTGTAAGTAGAGACAATAGACTTCTCGAATCTTGTGGTAAGACTACTAATACAGAATGGGAAAAAGAGTGAAAAATTTGAGTCAACCCTAAACATTCGGCAACAAGTCTAAGGTACTTTAAGTTTTATCCCTGAAAAGGCTAAGAATACTCAAGTTCAAGGCAGAGGTGCCAAGATCTCCGATATGAGCAGTGTCGAGTTGGACGCAATCAACAAATTTGCGACACTAACTGCTTATAACGAAGGATCACTGTGAAATCTTGAAACACAGCACAGGCCCGAGCATGGAATTGAAGTTGATGGTCATGTGGTCCCTGAAGCATAGAGACTGCCCAAGCGGGCTAGGTTAGCGCCTTGGCGCTAGTTCCGTGCATCACTAAGTACTTTAGACTCCGTTTCTGTAGAACTCACAATCAAGCATGCTTACACCCACCACCGTCTACCCGTGCTTGCACCATCGTCTACTCATGCTCACACCACCGTCCACATCAAGCCAAGGCCCGTAGGGCGTTGTATCTACAAAGCCGTATGCATGCACCGAGGGAGATTTGGCATTTGCACTTGCGGTGAGCAGCTGCATGAGTTGCCCACCACTCGAGCCCACCACCGTTATCAGCCATTCCTAGTGCAGGAGGTCTTGAGCAGGCCCCACGCTGAGTCGGGGTTCTCTGGCGAAGCCAGAATTCTCCGATAGGATAGACGCAGAGGGTCGGAGCCCGACCCTCTGGTCCTGTCGATCGCTGTCAGAATCCCCATGTCTACGCCGTAGCTGCTGCTTCACCTGCACCTGCA
>JAABUL010004578.1_pt1 | contig 18292 bp, 19 predicted proteins | sample 5559151 | NCBI WGS metagenome assembly JAABUL01 (sample SAMN10711876, study PRJNA513368) | rock metagenome | isolation source: Antarctica rocks | place: Antarctica: Victoria Land, Pudding Butte sud | reverse complement strand
CCGTGCTCATAGGCGTCCACCACCTGCGCATGTAGGCTCTCTGTCTCCATATCCTTATAGTGCGGAAACGGCATGCCTTTGTCAACTACCGGCATCATCCTACCCGGAGGGACCTAGGTAGTTACGATGTGAGAAAGAAAGGGAAGGACCGATGATCCTCGTGACCGGAGCGACCGCAGTCATCCTCGTCGCCAGTGCGGCCATGGCGCCGACGCTGCCGACACCCAGCAAGACATCAAAAGGAGTTTGATCATGAGCAAGGTTGTAGTCTTCACCGCCTACGGCGATCCCGACGTCCTGCATACCATCGACGCCGATCCGCCTCCGCCTGGACCCGGCCAGGTGCGCGTCCAGGTCAAGGCCGCCGGCGTCCAGCCGTTTGACTGTCTATTCCGCGGCGGTGGGGCGCGCCAGTGGGTGCCGGCGCGCTTCCCGCAGCGTCTCGGGAACGAGTTCGCCGGCATCGTCGACGCCCTCGGTGCCGGCGTTACCGCCTTCTCCAGCGGTGATGAGGTCCTCGGCTGGGCCATGCTTGCCTCCTACGCCGCGCATGTCGTGGTCGGCGTCGAGGACATCGTGGCCAAGCCGGCGGGCATGCCCTGGACGGAGGCGGGCGTGGTGTCGGCGTCCGGGCAGACCGCCGCGACGGCGCTGACGCAGTTGGCCGTCGGCACAGACGACACCGTGCTGATCCACGCGGCCGCCGGCGGAGTCGGCACCTTCGCGGTCCAGATCGCCAGAGCCTGGGGCGCCACCGTCATCGGCACGGCTAGCGAACGCAACCACGACTACCTGCGCTCCCTCGGCGCGATCCCGGTCGCCTACGGAGACGGCCTCACCGAACGGGTGCGCGCTGTCGCTCCTGAGGGCGTCGACACCGCCCTCGACGCCTCTGGTACCGTGGGGGCCCTCCGCGCCTCCATCGCGTTGGTCGGCGACAAGAACCGCATCGGCACGACCGCATTCCAGCCCGCTGCCGACGAACTCGGGATCCGCCGGCTCAGCACGACGCGCTCAGCGGCCCAGTTGTCCGCGCTCACCGACCTCTACACCGCCGGCAAGCTGCGGGTCGTCATCCAGCGCGCCTACCCGCTGGCCGACGCGGCCGCGGCGCACCGCGCGATGGAGACCGGCCATGTGCGCGGCAAAATCGCCCTCACGGTCTGAAAGGAGCGCCATAGCGTCCGTGAAAGCGTCACGGCGCGTTATGTATCGAGGGTACGCTCATGTCCGACGAGCCCATAGCGACGGCCATCGTTCCATTCCTCGGCCATGGGAGCGAGGGCGCGGACGCCTGGATGCACATGCACACCTCGGACCGTCGCCGCGTCGCCATGCGGGCGGCCCGCGAGAAGGACTTGGGCACACTCTGGAGCCTGACGGAGGCGTGGCTGCGCACCTTCAGCACGGCCGGGGCGACCATCGCCAAGAAGACGATCGCCAACCACCACCTGGGCGTGCGGCGCCTGCTGGAGGCGTGGGTCCAGGAGGACCTACTGAAGCCCAACCCCGACGCCGCCAGCTTCTACATCCACCGGATGGAGCGCGACGGGCTGAGGCCGGGGACGATCCAGACGCGCGTGGCGGCGGCGCGCCATCTGTACGCCGCGCTACGCTGGACGCGCGCGACCATGATTGACCCCTTCGCGGACTGCCATGTGCCGCACGATCCCACGCCGCCCTGGGACAAGCGCATGCCGTACGACGACGATGAACTCGCGGCCCTGCTCCAGGCGACCGCCGACAGTGCATTCGATCACGTCCTCATCCTGCTCGGCGCGCACGCGGGCCTGCGCGCCGGCGAGTGCGTCAAGCTGCGCTGGGTGGACGTGAACCTGGCCGGCCGCGACCTGACCGTCCGGCAGGGCAAGGGCGGCAAGGCGCGCACCGTGGCCATGAGCACATCTTTGAAACAGGCGCTCCAGACATTGCCGCGCAACCCGGACGGCTACGTGCTGCCCTATCGCACGCCCCAGAGTGCCTGGCGGCACGTCACCGCCGTCTGCAATCGGACGGGTGTCGCCCCCAAGGGCATGCACAGCCTGCGCCACTCGGCGGGCACGCGCCTATTCGCGGAGACGCACGATCTGGAGGAGACGGCCCGTCACCTCGGGCACGTTAAACTGGAGACGACGCGCATTTATGCGAAATGGAGCGACAAGCGGCTGCGTGAGACGCTGAGTCGATGGTGAGAGCTTTCGGGGCGGGTCTCGTACGAGGCGGCCCGGACGGCAGAGGAACGCGACATAACGTGAGGAGGGGAGGTCTGCCGACACACCCACTATCGCGCGAGCGGCGCTCTCCGCACCGGCGCACGCGCGGCGACCACGGGCACGGTGCACGATACTGGGGGAGAGACGGTGAGACGGACAGAGGGGGAGAGACGGTGAGACGGACAGAGAAGGGGAGGGTTAGCGCGATGGTCTACACCACGCCGCGTCCCGACGATGACGCACAACGGGCCGCGTGGCGCCGGCGGCAGGCCGAGGACGCCGTGCGCAGCATCAACATCCGCCTCCCGCTGGGCCTGGCACGCCGCCTGCGCGCCGAGGCGGCCGCGCGGGGTGTCCCGGCCGGCCGCTATGTCGGTGGCCTGCTCCGCGTCGCGCTAGGTGATCTCCCCGGCGGCCCGCCACTCGCCCCCACGCCCCCGGCGGCGCCCGCACCCGTCAATCCGGGGTGGATCGGCTTGCGAGACCTGCGCATCATCCAACTCCACACTGGCCGCGACAGCGAGCCCCTGTGCTGGCCGTTTAGTTCATCCGTGCGACGATATTTATCCATTCGTCGCACGGATGAACTAAACGGCCAGCACAGCCCAGCCGCATGGCTCGACGTATCTAGCGCGGTTGTCGCTCAACCAGCGCTCGGCGGTCGCAACCCGTCGCAGATAATGGCGAGCAGTGCGCGGGAGGCCGCATTCGTGTGCGCCGCCGCCTGGCACGCCGCGCCGACGAGCGACAACACCGTGGTCGCCGACACCTCGGGGCGTACGGCGCCGACGGATTGTGCCCGTCGCAACAGCACCCCGACGGTGTCAGCGAGTTCCACCCTCACCGTCGCCGTCTCTTTGAACACCGAGCCGTCGCCCAGCAGCGCGACGAGATCCCGTTTGGCGGCGGCCTCCTCCATGAAGTGCGTCAGGAAGCCGAAGAAGACGCCGCCTGGGTCGTCATCCTCGGTCAACTGTTGCGCGTCGCGGACGAGCGCCGAGACACGTTCGAGCAGGATCGCCTCGCAAAGCTTCTGCTTGGTGGGGAAGTGCCGGTAGAGGGTCCCGACACCCACGCCGGCCTTCGCGGCGATGGTCTCGACGTGGACCGCCGTCCCCTCGGTCGCGAAGACCACCCCGGCCGCCTCCAAGATGCGGTCTCGGTTGCGCTGGGCATCGGCCCGCAACGGGCGCGTTGAGGGGGCGCGTCGCACGTCGCCTTCCTCAGTTGTGTTCGATCGCGTCGCCACAAATCTCCTTGACAAACGGAGCCTTGACTCCGCATAATATAAGTGGAAGCGAGACTACGCTTCCGATTGTATCAGAAAGGAGCGATGCCATGCGGGTATTCATCACCGGAGCGTCCGGCCACGTCGGTTCCGCCGTTATCCCCGACCTCCTCGGCGCCGGGCACGCGGTCGTCGGCCTTGCCCGTTCTGACGCGTCCGCCGCCGCGGTGGCGGCCCTCGGGGCCACGGTGTACCGGGGCTCCCTCGACGATCTCGACCGCCTGCGGGAGGCCGCCACGGCGTCGGACGGCGTCATTCACCTCGCCTACAAGCACGAGGAGATGAACGCAGGAAACGTCGAAGGCGCGCACGACGCCGACCTGCGCGCCATCGAGGTGCTGGGCGAGGCGCTCGCCGGGACCGACAAGCCGTTCGTCGGGACCTCAGGGACGCTGATGCTCACGTTCAGCGGCATCGCAGGCACAGGAAGCGAATCCGACGCTGCCAGCGCCGGCCCGCGGACCGAGGCGGAGAACGCCGTGCTCGCCCTCGCCGCACGCGGGGTCCGCTCGTCGGTCGTGCGCCTCCCGCCGACGGTACACAGTGCGCTCGATCACCACGGCTTCGTCCCGACCCTGATCGCCATCGCGCGCGGGAAGGGCCGCGCCGGTTACATCGGCGACGGGGCGAATCGCTGGCCCGCGGTTCACACGCTTGACGCGGCACGCCTCTACCGCCGGGCGATCGAGGCAGCGCCGGCAGGGTCACGGCTGCATGCCGTCGGCGACGAAGGCGTGCCGTTCCGCGCGATCGCCGAGGTCATCGGCCGCCATCTCGGCGCGCCAGCCGTCAGCATCCCGCCAGAGGATGCCGCCGGCTACTTCGATTATCTCGCCTTCGCCGTCTCGCTCGATAACCCCACCTCGAGCGCGCAGACCCAGGAACTGCTCGGCTGGCAACCGGCGCATCCGGGGCTCATCGACGATCTCGACCAAGACCACTACTTCCAGATGGAGTCAAAATAAAGAAAATCCAGGATGACACGGACGGCGGCCCCGACCTCCTGCCCCACGCGGAGGGCGCGCCGGCGTCGCCGGGCCAAGGGCTACGTGCTGGTTCGGGTGCGGGCAGCCGCCGCTACCCCGCTGGATTGGCAGATCCGCAACGGCGCGACGACGCTCATGACCGGCCGTCGTTTTCCCCGCGGATGGGGAGTGCTCACTGCCCCCGCTTCACCGTTGTTGGCCGACTCGTCCACCGCGTGTATGTAGACACAAGGAGCAATCTATGACGTTGAAAGATCAGCGCGTTGTGATCATTGGCGGGAGTTCAGGAATAGGACTGGCGACCGCGGGGGCTGCCGCAGCCGAGGGCGCCGCCGTCATCATCGCAGCAAGTGATGAGGGACGGTTGAGGGCCGCGCTCGCAACGCTCCCACGCGCCTGTGAGAGTGTCGTCGTCGACGTACGGAGCGAGTCCGCTGTGCGAGCGTTGTTCGCGCGCGTCGGTGAACTCGATCACCTGGTGTACACGGCCGGTGACGCCTTGGCCTTTAAGCCCCTCACCGCGTTAACACTTGAGGAGGCGCGGCAACAGTTCGACGTCCGTTTCTGGGGCGCCGTAGCCGCGGTCAAGTACGCGGCTCCGCAGATAAGGCCCGGCGGATCAATCGTGTTGACCTCAGGGGCGGTCGGTGCGCGCCCTCGGCCAGGGACAACGTTCGCGGCCAGCGGGGCCGGCGCCATGGAAGCACTGACACGAGGGCTCGCCGTCGAGTTAGCCCCTATTCGCGTCAACGCCGTTGCGCCTGGGGTTATCCGTACACCGGTGTGGAACAGCATTCCAGAATCTGAACGGTCTACTCTATTTGCAATGCTCGCGGAGCAGACGCTCACGCATTCAACCGGCGACCCAGACGATATCGCCGCCACGCATCTCTACTTGATGAAGAACCGCTTCGTCACCGGCACCGTTCTCACCGTCGACGGGGGCGGCCTTCTGACCTGACGTAGGCGTGAACGCCATGCGGATCGCACGCTGTCGACGGGTTGTACCCGAGCGTCGGCCGGGCGACCGTCTCGCTGCTACGTCGGCGCGGTCAAGACGTCGAGGTACTCCAGCAGAGCTGCCGCAGTCAGATGAGCCAGTCACTTACGACGGCACGTCATGGTCGAGCGCCACTTCAATTGATGCGACCCGAGAGGTCGATTCGGTCTCGCGTCGAATCAGGATGTTTTGTGCGTCCGTTGACACCAAGGACAGCGCCGTCACCGACGGCAGCACCTCAGGCCACAGGGGAAATGCCGCTGAGCATCGCGAGAGCATCCCTCTCCCCTGCGGTGCCCTTCTGCTCTGCCACACGGGTGATCCTCTGGAACACCCGCTACACGCAGCGCACCCTCGACACGCTGCGCGCCGAGGGCCTTGAGGTGCAGTCCGAGGATGTCGCGCAGCTCTCCCCGCTGGGCTACGACCACATCATGATCCTGCGCCGCTACCAGTGCGTGGTCCTCGAGTCGGTGCAGCGCGGTGAGTTCCACCCCTTGCGTACCTCCCATCGCCGTGGTGGGCACCGAGGATCACAGAGCTTAGACAGGTTTTCTGTTCCGTTGCTACTTGCTACCCATCCTCAACCGTAGCAGTGGGACGTCATGGGAACGTCAACGCGCGTGCGGCGGCGTCAACGGGGAGCCGCGACGAACCACTGAGGACGGTCGGCTTTCGGCCGGGGGACGGCCTGTCCCGACCAACTGTCCGTGCCCGAGATCTCCTCAACGGAGTCCATGACATTGACCAGGACAGGGCTGGTCACCGAGGCCAACAACACCGAGGCGCCCGACCTAGCCCCGCTGCGTGTCCCCGACGTGCGGCGCTTGCTCCGGGTCATGCTCCGCTCGCACAGCCGTGCCCCGCGGTTCGTGCTGCGCCGGTCGCGCTGGCGTCGGCGCCGTCACGCACACGCGGGCCGCCGCCATTGGCGTCGGCGCCGTCACGCACACGCGGGCCGCCGCCATTGGCGTCGGTCTCTGGCCGCACACCCGCCCTCATGATCGCGACGCCGCACAGGAGATGCACGATCGCTCCGACCGATGCGCCGATACTCATCCCCCGCTCCTTCTTCCCCACCGCAATGGCGACATCCTCGATTTGAATCACCGCGGCCGTGAAGAGGACCCACGCGACCGCTGGCCCTCCCGGCCGAAACGGCAGGAGTCCGGCGGCTAGCCCGAACGGGATGGAGCGCGCCGCATACATACGCGCATAGAAGAGCTCACCGCGTTCAACGCGACGCGAGCCGGAGAAAGATGCCGGTCGGATGAGGGCGATCACCGCCGCCACCGCCGAAGCGAGGGATACGAGGAGATTCAGAGGGAGAAGGATGGTTCGCATGGTCGGCACCTTTCTTAGACAATAGACAGACGTTCGACACCCTGCCTGCGACTCGTCTGCCGAACGTATAAAGGCCCCGTTCCAGGGCAGTGCGGTGCGGTTGGCAGGAGTGGCCTTGATGCGCGGACGAGGGCAACGCCCCCGTCGCGCGCAATCCGCCCCCGGCGACGCCTTATCCGGTCGTCGCCGGGAACACCGGCATCAGGAGGTAGCTGGGGTCCGCGCCCCCCGAATACAGCATCACGTCGGTGAGCGGCGGCGCGTTGTTGTCGATGGGTGTCACGCCATCGCGCGAGTACGGCCCGACGGGCGGGTGCGTGAACGCCACCACGCCTTGCTGCTCGTTTCCGCCGATCTCCACCGCCAGCGTGTTCCCCGCCGCGACGATCCACGCGGCCGGCCAGACGTTGATGTCGAGCGTCACCGGGACGTTCCGGGCCAGCGGTAGAGACCGGTCGTACGTGTGCCATGTGCGGAAGGTCGTGGACCGAGCCGAGTCGGCGTGGCGCATCGACGCCCGTTGCCACCCCAGCGAGACCGGGGTCGTGCCGCGTGTGGTCACCTCCGTTCCATCCGGCATGAACTCGCGCACGGCGACGAACAGGTCGGCGTCGGCGTCGGCCGCGGACATCGTCAGGTGGAGCTTCATCGGCCCGATGAGCTCCAGGTCGGCCGGCAACGGCGGCGTCGAGAACCGCACCAGGCTCGCGGCCGAGCCGTATGCGGACCGATAATGGAGCGTGGCCGGGCTGGCGGGCGCCGAGGCGAGCAATTGCCGCACGCCGCAGTCGAGATAGAGCTTCTGCGCGCTCGTCTGCTCCAGGGGATAGGAGTTGCCCGTCCGCGTCACGAACGCGTCGCCGCCTTTCTTGACGGTCACCGTCACGCGGGGCTCGGCCTCGAACCCATTGTCCTCCCCCTTCAGGAAGCGGTCGAAGAACCGCCTCTGTTTGTCGGCGGCGGCCCCCGTGTACATGGTGTCCGGCTCCGGCCCCGTATACGTGTGAAGGCCGCGGTACGGCGCGTTGTCGGCCTTCAGGAATCCGTCGATCGTCCCGCGCACGTGCAGGCCGAAATTGTCATCGTTGGCCCACGCGTACACCGGCACGGTGATCTTGGACAGGTCCGGTGTGCGCGCGGTGAAGTACTCGTCGGTCGCGAACAGCAGCGCGTCCTCGCGCGTGAGCTCGCGTATGTCTTCGGCGTTGTTCCGCGCCAACTGCGCAGCGCTCAACTTCACCGGCGACGTGCCCGTCGGCGCGCCGTACTGCCGGGGCAGGACCGCCCCGCCGAACCAGGTGTCGACGAACCCGCTGGAGAGGATACCACCGTGTCGGATACTGTCGCGGTAGATGTCGGTAAAACCGAGAAAGGGCAAGATGGCGGCGAGGTGGGGCGGCTGCAACTGGGCGACCAACCATTGGATGGCGGCGTAATACGAGACTCCGAGGGCGCCGACCTTGCCATTGCTCCAGCGCTGCGTCCCGGCCCATTCGATGGCGTCGTAGAACGCGAGCTGCGTCTCGCGCCCGAAGACGTTGAGCTTCCCCGGCGAATCGCCCGACCCGGGTTGATCGCAACGCACATAAACGCACCCTTGCGGGACCCAGTAGTCCGGGAGCGGCGTTTCGTAGTTCATGTAGTCGAGCGCGCCGTCGCCGCTTTTCATCTCCATGCGCGCCCAAGCCTCTGGCCTGAATTCCTTGAAGGGAAGGTCCTTGCCGTAGGCACCCATCGACATCACGACGGGGAACGTGGGGCCGTCGGCGACGTCCGGCCTGAAGACGTCGGCGAGGACCGGCGTGCCGTTGCGCACCGGGATGGCCACATTGCGCTCGACCCGGATCGCGTAAGGGGTTGCGGGGGCCGGCGGCGGCGCTGGGGCCAGGGGGTCATCGCCCCCACCGACAGCGGGGAGTGGACGTGTAACGGTGTTGTTCATGCTTCGCTCCTCTATTCAAGCGGTGCTCTCACCGGGGTATCGACCAGGACTCCACTAATTGCCATGTGGGGACCGGTTTTGCACCCTTGCCGCTGAAATGGCTGTTCTACGCGGCTTTCGTTGTCTCACCTCTCCTCCCCGCCGCGCCTCCAAGGATCACGATAGCAGGGGGGCGTGTGCTGGGCGTCAAATGGCGCGCGAACGTCAAATGGCACGCCCGGGCGGCGGGCGGCCCGCCGCCTTCGTGGCGGAGTAGGGGCCGGCGGCCCGTCGCGGGAGCGGGCGGCCCGCGTCCGCGTCGACGATGGGGGTCCCATCCAGGATGATCGAGGTCACGCCGGCGAGCACGGAACGCGGCACGCCGCCGACGCGGGCGGCGTCGAGGACGGCCCAGGTCCCGCCCCCGCGCAGCCGCTCCCGCCCCGCCACGCGTCCCCCCCACGTCGACGGCCCCCGCCGCGGGCACCACGAGGTCACGGCCGGCCATCCCCCGGCGTAGGGCGTCGTGCGCGACGAGATCGCCGCCGACGGGCAGGGCATCCGCGGCGCGGGCCGTCGCCGCCGCCGCTGCCGGGCGCGCCAAGGCCCGCGCCCCATCACCGCGTCGCGACAGCGCGGCGATGGGCGTGCCCCCGACGACTCCCGCACCTCCCGTGACAACGATGCGCCTGGTCATCCCTCCTCCTGCGGTGGGGCGGTCAAGAGGGCCATCTGGAGCACGCGCGCGACGGTCGGCTCGTAGCGGGCCGGATCACCCTCGTCGCGCTGGAAGCAGGCCTCGATGGCCCAGGTGACGAGGCCAGTCACGGCCTCGGCGAGGACAGCGGGGTCGTAGGGGCGGATCGTGCCCCGGCGCATGCCCTCCGCGAGGGCGCGGCTCAGCGCCTCATGCAAGCGGCGACGCGCGGGCGACGGCGCGACGGGCGGGGCGCTCGCCTTACGGAGCAGGATGTCGGCGGGCAGCAGGCGCATGAGGTGCTGCTCCAGGGACGCGAACGCCAGCGCCTCATGCACGAGCGCCGTGATCCCAGCAGGCGTGTCGAGCTGCGCGAGAGAGGGAGCCAGGTGCTCCCCCATGCGGGCGAGGACGTCGTCGACGAGGGCGCGCGCGATGGCCTCCTTGGAGTCGAAGTAGAGGTAGAGGGTGCCGGCGGCGGCGCCGGCGCGCGCGGCGATCTCAGTGACCCGCGCATCGGCATACCCCTCGGCAAGGAAGACAGCGCGCGCAGCGGCGAGGATGGCGGCGCGGCGGTGAGGGTCGGCACGGCGCGGCATGATCCCTCCCTGATAAATGAACATCTTTCAGCAACATCATAGCTGAAAAGTGTTCATTTATCAAGCTCGGCCACCGCTCGCCTCCCTCCCCAGGGTAGGCAACTAGAGGTGTCGCCCGGCCTCCCCGACGTGGCGTCCCATTGTAGATGTCCCGTCAAAGGCTGCGGAGGGAGACCCTGGCCGCCTACCTCGATGCCGAACTGCTCCTGAGCAGCCGCGACAGGTATGGGGTGGCGTTGTGCGGCCCCGTCGGACCGGACCCGAGCTGGCAGGCCCGCGCGCAGGAGGGCTGCGCGGCCGCCTGTTTCGCCATCGATGGGGAGGCCTGCCGGGTGACCTGCCCCCAGGGGACGGTCAGCCACCTGTGGGTGCCGGGGCGGGAACGCCACGGACAAGCAGTGATCCGAGTGACATCCCACCCACGGGACTGCGCCGCGTGTCCTTGCCGGGCGCACTGCACGCGCGCGGCGCGTGGCCCACGCACGCTAGGGTTGCGCCCGCGGGCGCAGCACGCCATGCTCCAGGCCACGCGCCGCCATCAGCAGACGGCGGCGTTTAAGGAGCAGGACGCCGCCCGTGCCGGGGTGGAAGGGACCTTATCCCAGGGTGTGCGCGTCTGTGACCTGCGTCAGGCCCGGTACCGCAGCCTGGCCAAAACACATCTCCAACACGTGGCCACTGCTACCGCCATCAACCTCTATCGGCTGGACGATTGGTGGACGGAGACCCCGCGTGAACACACGCGTCAGTATAAGCCAACGACACCTTTCTAAGTCCTGACGCAACCATCGGGCGATCACGGCGCCGCTGTCCCGCAGGACGTTCCTCTTGCGGCAAACTACCTGTCGCGGTCTCGCGACATAACGGGGCGCTCGCGGAGTCGAAATGAAGTGCTCACCGGGTGACATCGGCACCGTGGCCGCGGATGACGGCCTCGTGATCAGCAACCGGGTCGGGAGGTGTGCCGTCCCCGAAGGGACAACCACCGAGTGTTTCGCGGTGGTGGGCGGTCAGCCAAGGCGACGTATCGGGCCCGGCCGGCACGATAGCCGAGGGGTTCAGATCAGTTTGCACCTGATAGTAGTGCTGCTTGATTTGGACGAAGTCGATGGTGTCGCCGAATCCGGGGGTCTGGAAGAGATCGCGGGCGTAGGCCCACAGCACCGGCATTTCGGTGAGTTTCTGGCGGTTGGCCTTGAAGTGATTGTGGTAGACGGCGTCGAATCGAACGAGGGTGGTGAACAGTCGGATGTCAGCTTCGGTGATCGTTGATGCCACGAGGTAGCGCTGTCGGGAGAGGCGTTCGGACAGCCAGTCCAGCCGGTTGAACAGCGTGGCGTACGCGTCCTCGTAGGCGGACTGCGTGGCAGCTCGACCGCAGCGGTAGACGCCGTTGTTTACGTCTTTGAAGATGGCAGCGGCGACGTGGTCGATCTCGTCTCGGTGTTGTTCCGGGTAGAGGTCGGGAGCGCCCGGTCGATGGAATGCGGACCATTCAGTTGACATGTCGATGGTCATCTGCCCGAAGTCGTTGGTAACGACTTTTCCGGAGGCGATCTCGACGATGGCCGGTACGGTGATGCCGCGGGAGTAGTGAGGGTCGCGGGCTAAGTAGGCCTGCCGGAGTTGCGTGATGCCCAGCACCGGGTCGATTCCTTCGTCGTCGAGATCGAAGGTCCAGCTGCGTTCGTCGTGTGTTGGCCCGCACAAACCCATGGACAGGACGGGTTCGAGCCCCAAGAGCCGTCGCACGATGATCGCCCGGTTGGCCCATGGGCAGGCGCGAGCGGCCACGAGGCGGTAGCGGCCGGCTTCTACCGGGTAGCCGTCGGACCCGTCCGCCGTGATCCGGGTGGTGATGTAATGCTGGTCGCGCTCATAGGCGCCGTCGGCGCGGGTGTCGGGGTGCGCCCAGGCGGGTCGTGGCTGAACTTGGTCGTTAGACGTCACGGTCGTTCCTCATGATCTCATAGTGGATGTCGGGCGCCGGCGCCGACTCGCACAGCTCGGTGATCGCGGCGCGCACCGCCGCCGGACCGGCGCGGGCCGTTGCTTTGGAGCTGGTCGTCGACATATCCGGGACGGCTCGCGTACAGCCCGCCGGCGGTGGAGATCGCCAGCGCGATGAGCAGGATCGTCAACGGCCAGGTCCAGGTGTCGGAGACGCCGAGCAGCACGCCGACCACGATCGGCCCACTGGCGGCCAGGATGTAGCCGATACTTTGAACGAACGCGGACAGCGAGGCGGTGACGGCGAGGCCGCGGGAGTGCAAGCCGATCATCGTCAGCGTGAGGGGGAACATGCCAGCACCGATCCCACCGAGCAGCATCCAGAGCCAGGCGCCGGCGACGGGTGCGGTGAGCATCCCGATGTAGGAGAGCAGGCTCGCCACAGCCAGGCCGATGACCAGCGCGCGCTGCCGGCGCACCGCCAAGGGCGGGATGACCATCGACACCGGGATCGACAGTCCCGAGAAGAACGCCACCAGCACGCCCGCCTCGGTGGCACTGACGTGGTAATGCCGAAAGAAGTCCGCGAACCAGCCGAAGGAGATGTAGGCCTGAAACGACTGGAAGCCAAACATCAATGTCAGCGCCCATGCCAGCCGGCTGCGGACGAGCCGCCCGATCGGCAGCCGCGCCGCCTGGGTATCGGTATCTGGACGGTCACCGCGCAGCGCCGCGAGCCAGGGCAAAATTGCCCCCGCGGTCAGCACCGACCAGGAGCCGATCCCGAACCGCCAGCTGTCTCCGGCTGCTTTCGCTATCGGGACGGTGAGTCCGGCCGCCGCGGTGGCGCCGACCGCCAGGCAGGTCGTGTAGACCGCGGTCATGGCGCCGATGTGGTTGGGGAAGTGTCGCTTCACCAGGGTCGGCATCAGCACATTGGTGATCGCGCCGCCGGTCAACGCGAGCATGCTGAGCATGGCGAACATCCAGAACCCGGTGGCGAAGGCACGCGCGGTTAGGCCGACGGTGGCCGCGATCAGGGCGCTGGCGACGACGCTGTGTTCACCGAATCGGCGGGCCAGGCGTGGGCCGACGAAGCCGATGGAGGCGAAGGCGATGACGGGCAACGCGGTGATGATGCCGGCTAGGGCGCTGAAGGTGTGCAGGCCGCGTTGCAGTTCCGTCAGCACCGCACCGACGCTGCCGACCGCCACGCGCATGGTCAGCCCGGTGAGCACGAGCGCCACCACGATCAGTCCGCGATACCGACGGGATTGCGGCCCCGCCGGATCGCCGACGGTCGTCCTCGCCGCTGTGCCCGTCGCGGGGACGCTCGCGTGTGTTCCACCGAAGATGAGCCCCATGGTCAGCGGACGATGCCGAAGCCGCCGGTCCAGCCGATCTTCTCGCCCGCGGCGAGCGTCAGTTGGAGGAAGCCGATAGCCTCGAGTTCGTGCGCGCGGCTGAGGGCGCCCGCGTCGATGGCGCCGAGGCCGCCGGCCGTGATCGCCGCCGACAGGGTCGCCTTGGCGTCCGTGTCGTCACCGGCGATGAGGACGGTGGTCTGGTTGGGGCCGACGACCTTCGCGCCGAGGGTCGCGGCGAACGTGGTGTTGAAGGCCTTGAGCACGCGCGAGGTGGGCAGCGCCGCGGCGAGCTCGGCGGCGGCCGAGCTGCCCACCGGGACGACGAGCGCGTCGAAGGTCTCGAAGTTCAGCGGATTGGTGATGTCAACGACGATCTTCCCGACGAGCTGATCGGCGTACTTGTCGACGATGTCCCGGAGCGCGGGGTACGGCACGGCGAGAACGACGATGTCGCCCGTGATCCTACCGACGTCGTCGCGATTATCCAGGTGCTCAACGGAGGCTCCGCCGGAGGTGAGGACCCCAGCGATCGCGGTACCCATGTTGCCGTGTCCAAAGATGGTGACGCTCGTCATTGCTCTGCCCCCTATGGTATTGTTGTAGTACGTATCATGAATTCGCCGGTACAATCTTTCTCTCGTGCCGACCGATGTCACCGACCATGCACGCCGGTTCGCATTGCTCGTCGAGCGTCACGGACGTGCGGCACTCCTTGCTGGCGGGATCGTACGCGACGAGCTCGACCGCGGAGAGGGCGCCGATGGCGCTGAAACTCGCGAGGCGACCGTCGAACTCGGCGGCGAATTTGTGCGGTTCCGTCGCGATCTCGTCGCCAGCGTCGCACACGAGCAGGTACACGGCCCCGCTCTGGCCGACCTTCTGCTATTTCATAGTGCTCCGTTTCGGTTCCGGTGGCTTGTCTGTCGCGTGCTACAACAATGGGGCTACCGCGGCCGTGATGGGTATTTCCAGCACCGTCGGCCCTGGGCGGCGCAAGGCATCTTGCAGGGCCTGGGCCAAGGCGTCCGACGTGGCGACCCGAAAGGCGGCGCAGCCGTAGCCCGTCGCCAGAGCGACAAAATCAAGGCCGGGGAGGTCCATGCCGGGCACGTCGGGCGTGTGCTGCTGGTCGGCAAAGGCTTTTAGGATGCTGTACTCCTGGTTGCACAGCACCAGGAACACAACCGGCAGCTGGTGCTGGGCCGCCGTGTATAGCGCCTGGATGGAATAATTGGCCGCGCCATCGCCCAGGATGGCCAGTACCGGCCGGTCGCGGCCGGTGTCCCGCTCCGCCAGCGCGAAGCCCACGGCCGCCGGCAGCGCCCAGCCCAGCCCGCCGCTGGCAAATAGGGAGAACGAGTGGGGCCGGGTAATGGGCGCCCATTTGTGGAACTCTGCCACGTTTGACGTGGATTCCAGCAGCAGCACCGCGTCGGCCGGGCGATTGGCTTGGATGGTCGCGAACACGTCCGCCGGCGCGAGCACCGGGCCGGGTGGATCGGGCAGCTCGCGCTCCACGATGCGCCGGGAAACGGCCGGGTACTGCCCCGGCTTCACCACCTCCAGCAGGCTTTCCATCGCCAGGCGGGTATCGGCGAGCAAGCTGTCGCCCACGGGGGCGCGGGCCGCTTCGGCCGGGTCGTCGGTGATATGCAGCAGCCGCGTCCCGGCCGGCAGGTAGTCGCCCGGCACGTAGGGATAGTAACGGAACACGGGCGCGCCCACCACAACCACCAGGTCGTGGCCCTTGAGCTGCGCGCTTAGCGGCGCGATGGCGAAGGGCAGAAATCCCTGGAACAGCGGATGGTCCTCCGGGAACGCGGCCCGCTCGGTCTCGGGCGGCGCCCAGACGGGCACGTTCAGCTTTTCGGCCAGACGCTGCGCGGCGTGCCAGCCATCGGCACGGTCCACGGCCGCCCCCAGCACCAGCACCGGGCTCTTGGCCTGGCTGATCCGCTCGGCGAACTCCTGCAAGCGGGCCGGGTCCGGCCCCATACGTTGGCTTAGCGTGCGCACGGCGGCGCTACCTAACGAAGGCTTTTCAAAATCGTCCATCGGCAAGGACAAGAAAACAGGCCCGGCCGGGGGCTGCACCGCCGTGGCGTAGGCCCGCATGAACGCAGCGGGCACGTCGGCGGCCCGCGCGGGCTCGTAGCTCCACTTCACCCACGGGCGAGGCGTCTCCACGGCCTGTACGTTGGTGAGGTAGGGCTCGAGGAGCAGCATTTCCCGGGTCTGCTGCCCGGCCGTGATGATAAGGGGTGTTTTGTTGTAGAAGGCGCAGATCAGGTTGCCCATCGCGTGACCCATGCCCGCGAAGGTGTGGAGGTTCACCAGCGCCGGCCGGCCGGTAGCTTGCGCGTACCCATCGGCCATCGCCATCACGGAGGCTTCCTGCAGGCCCAGCACATAAGTGAAATCAGCCGGGAAATCCTGCAGGAAGGGCTCCTCGGTGGAGCCGGGGTTCCCGAAAATGGTGGTCAGGCCCAACTGCCGCAGCAAGTCGTAGGTGACCTCTCGAACGGTGGGTGTCATGTGTGAGTAGTCTCCTGCCGTGTGCATTGGAACCGAGGTCTACTGCCGGACGAAGGCCAGCGTGTCCGCGATCATCTGGTCGGAGTTGGTCGCGTAGAAGGCGTGCGGATGGCCTACGTACTCGATCAGCTGCGAGTGCGGGATCATGCGATGGGCGCGGCGCGCCGATGCGTCGATCGGAACAGGCTTATCCGCGGTCCCGTGCACGATGAGCGTGGGTGCCGTCATCGCCGGCATGTCGTCGACGAAGTCGCCGAAGCTGAACGAGTGCGCCATATTGATGAGCGGCTTCATGCCGGCCGTCAGCGCGGTGTCCACCGCGGCTTCGATGACGTCGTTGCTCGCGGTGTGGGGACCGCCGACGCCGTAGAAGGGCGGCAAGAAGGTATGACGGAAGAACCCGGCGATGTCCTTCTCGATGCCTGCGGCGATGTCGTCATAGCCCGAGGCGGGGTTGCCGTGCGGGTTGTCCTTGGACTGGAGCAAACCCGGTGCGACCGACGCGTAGAGGCCGACCTTGATGACGCCCTTGCCGCCGTGCCGGCTCATGTAGCGTGCGGCCTCGCCGCCACCCATCGAGTAGCCGATGACCGTGACATCCTCTGTGGCGCCGGTCGCCTGCATCACGTCGGCGAGGTCATCGGCAAGCGAGTCCCAGTCATAGCCCTCCCAGGGCTGGCCGGAGCGGCCAAGGCCACGCCGGTCGTAGTTGATCACGCGGTGGCCGGCCTCGGCGAGCTTCATGGCGGTGCGGTCGAACACGTCGGCGTTCAGGGGCCAGCCGTGAATGAGGATGACAGGGCGGCCACTGCCCCAGTCCTTTACGTAGAGGTCCGTGCGATCGCGTGTCTTGATCCAGGGCATCTTTCTCTCCTCCAGTGCTTGCGGGCTCACGAGCGGAGCCGTACATCAGGAAGTATCGGGCCGGCGTATCGTGGCGGCAAGGACACAATTCCGACGATTTATGCCATACTACGGACAGGAGGATAGGAGCGAGATGGATAGAGGAGGTGCGATGACGACGGATGCGGCGGACGACCCGGCGGCGCGTCGGGTCGTCTTCCTGGCCGTGCCCCCGGTCCAACTGTTGGACCTGGTCGGCCCCTACGAGATCTTCAGCCACGTCGCCCATGCCCTGGGAGAGCACAATCTAGCGTCGCGCCGGGGCTACCGGGTCGAGGTCGTCTCCACCGAGCGCGCGCCGCTGGTGGCGGGCAATCGCGGCCTCGACGTGGCCGCGCACGGGCACTACCGCGACCTGCGCGGGCCGGTCGACACGCTGCTTGTGGTGGGCGGCGAGGACGGCGAGGGCGCCGTGGGCGCGCTCGACCCCGCGGCCCTGGCCTGGCTGCGGGAGTGGGCGCCGCGGGTGCGGCGCCTGGGCGCGGTCTGCACGGGCGTCTTCGCCCTGGCCGCGGCGGGCCTGCTTGACGGGCGGCGCGTGGTGACGCACTGGCGTTGGTGCGACCGGCTGGCGCGCGACTACCCGGCCGTGCGGGTGGACGCGGAGCCCATCTACGTGCGGGACGGCGGCGTGTACACCTCGGCGGGCGTCACGGCGGGCATGGACCTGGCCCTGGCGCTGGTGGAGGAGGACCACGGCGCGGCGGTCGCGCTGCGGGTCGCGCGGGAGCTGGTGCTCTTCCTGCGCCGGCCGGGCGGCCAGAGCCAGTTCAGCCCCACCCTGGCCCGGCAGGGCACCGATCGCCGGCCCCTGCGCGACCTGCACGCCTGGATCCTGGACAACCTCGACCGTACGCTCGACGGGGAAACGCTGGCGCGGCAGGCCGCCATGAGCCCGCGGCACTTCGCGCGCGTCTTCGCGCGGGAGGTGGGCACGACGCCCGCGCGCTACGTCGAGGAGGCGCGGGTCGGGGCCGCGCGCCAACAGTTGGAAGGGACCGACGCGAGCATCGCGGACATCGCGACGGCGTGCGGCTTCGGCAGCGCCGACGTGATGCGCCGGTCGTTCCTGCGCCTGCTCCGTGTGACGCCGCAGGAGTATCGGACGCGCTTCCACACCGGCCCAGGCGCGGGCGAATCGGGGTTGGTGGCCGTCGGGTCGCGCCAGGATTCGGGTAAGCGCGTCGATGCGCTGGCCAAGCCATCTGGCGCTCGTTACGACGAAGCTGGCATGAGATTGACGAACGCGTAACGGCTCCATTGCATATCCGCTTCTTTGGCGCATTGCATCACGGTAGATCTTACTTTCAGGGAGATGTTGCCTGATATGAAAAGGGGGCGGACTCACGCACCAAGAGCAGCCGGTTGGAGAGACACGGTATAGCCGAGGTTCTGTAACTGGAGCACGAGACGGTCAGGCGATGGTGGACGGGGCAGACGGGCGCGACGCAGCAGGGCGTCATCGTACGGTTCGCGGCGGGTGAGGACA
>JAABUL010004577.1_pt1 | contig 18293 bp, 22 predicted proteins | sample 5559151 | NCBI WGS metagenome assembly JAABUL01 (sample SAMN10711876, study PRJNA513368) | rock metagenome | isolation source: Antarctica rocks | place: Antarctica: Victoria Land, Pudding Butte sud | reverse complement strand
GAGACCGACAACCAGCACGCTGCGTCGTGCTGCTGATCGTGCTGGCCGCTGTCGGCGATCTTGCCCGACCTCATAGTCGGTCAGGAATGCCTGACCTGGCTTCCCACAACCTGCGGGAGAGCCCAAATTCGGGGGAATAAGGCACTTCTAGCGGATCTTCGTGCCCGACGGACCGGGGAAACCGGACGGCAGCAGAAAGCTCCGTGGATGCATCGTATGTGCAGCGGGTTCGCGATTCCTAACCGCGATGGGTCGGGGTCTCAGTTGGTGGAGAGCTTTCGGTGGCTCAGGTGGCGACTGCCCTCCTTGCGCGCGACGATGACCGTGTAACCCAACTGCCCCTCCCGCACCACCTTCTCCGCAGCCTGAGCCATGACTCTGGCCCCGTCGGTATCCACCTGCGGTAGTGACAGCTTGCCCAGCTTGAGGAGAAGTTCCGCCCCAGCAGTTTGCCCCGGATTCCAGTCACCATCTCGCCAAGCGCCTCGTCGTGCGGTTCGACCAGAGGATCGGAGAGACCGGCGCCGCACAGGTATCGCACCTACTCCTGCGCCGGTCGTGCATCCGCGATGCAGGCGATCCAGGCGAGGAGACCGTCGAGCTCGGCGGGCAACTGACCCGAGCGAGTCAGGTCGGAGAGACCGACCGCGCCGCCGGGCCGCAGAACGCGCGCGAACTCCGCCGCTGCCTTCTCCTTTGAGGGAAAGATGCAGAAGTTGCACTCGCAGAGGACCGTGTCGACAGACGCGTCCGGCAGGGGCAGGTGTTCCCCGTCCCCCACGCGAAACTCGACCAGATCCTCTATTCGCGCGGCGCGTGCGGACTCCACGGCCCGGGCGATATTGAGTGCGCTGAGGTCCACGCCGACCACGCGGCAGCGAAAGAAGCGCGCCACATGAAGCGCGGAGGCGCCATGGCCGCAGGTGACATCGAGCAGAACACTATTCCGACCCAGAACGAGTAGCTCGCCAAGGCGCTCGGTCAGCGCCAGTCCACCGGGATGGAACGATTCGCCCAGCAGAACGCGCACCCAGTCGTGTTGGTAGACGGCGGCACAGCACGCCTTACGCTCGGAATACTCGGCGATCATTGTGCCCTTTCTGCTCCGATCGGAACGTTCGTATCGCTTCACCACGTGCTCATACGAGAGATTCCACTGGTATTCGTTGTATCCTGGGCCGCCAGACAGGCGTCACAACGCATGCTCCGGGAGCGGAGGGTCGAACGAAAAGGTGAGCGGCGGTGGACTGTACGCCTCAACGGCATGCCGTGCCCTGGCCCGGGCGCGCGTGCGATGTTCCAGCTGAACACGGGCCTGCTCCCGGTACCCGACGTTGTTGTAGGGGCAGAAGGGGATCTGTTTGCCGTCCGGCAGAAGTATCTCTTTGCAGCACTTCGTGACATTCTTTTGATTGAAGGTCCACGGGTCCATGAAGTTATGTGTCTGGCTCAAAGCCGTCGAACTGGAAGTAGATCGAGGGTCGGACCTCGGCCAAGTCTGCCGGGAAGCGGTCGTCGTTGGCAATCCGCTTGCCGTTGGTATTTAGCATCACATGCCGAATACCGCGATCCTTGGCAGCCTGGAGCATGGGAATGATCTGATGGTGGATCGATGGTTCGCCGCCCGAGAATTGGACCACCTCCGGGTTCCCCTCGGTCTCGACCAGGTCATCGAGAATTCGCTCCACCTCTTCCAGGGTGAGGTTGAAGCCGACCCAGCATTGGCGAAGCAGAGGGGGCAGTCCATGTTGCAGCCGCTATTGACTTCGATGATGCCCAGACAGGCATGCTGCTGGTGATCCGGGCATAGACCGCAGTCGTGGGGGCAACCCCGATCGATCTCCGTGCTGAAGTTGAGCGGGATGGTGCCAGGCTTGTTGAACTTCGAGTGGGCGGTGTATGCCTCTGCATCCCCGTACAGCAGCCCCTCAAACTGCCCGTGGCACGGGCAGCGCTTCCGCATGTACACCTTGTTATTTCGCAGCAGGATGTGTGCATCGGTCACGCGCCGGCACTCGGGACAGATGCTACGAGTCAGCTCGTAGAACACGTAATCGGCATCCTGCTTCACTGCTGGGACGGACTTCGGCTCGATAACCTCGGTCATGTAAACTCCCGTGTCTCGCCCTGGGGGATATGGATTCTGCCATTGTAAGGGCGGATGCTCCACCACTGGTGGAACGCGTACTTGATCCGGCCATAGGCCGATATACGAGCGGTTGCGGTGTGAGTCGAGCGCGTCGGTGTGCCGTCCAGTAGAGAATCGCAAACCAGAAAAAATGGGGTCGAGGTTAATCGGTGGTCTGCAGGTCCTTCCGCAAATCCACGGTGGCACGACCGGCTGGAAAGAGAAGGCCCGTCGCCTGCTGGACCCCCATGGACATCGTTGGGTAGGCGTGAATAGCCTGCGCCAGTCGCCCGCTGAAGGTGCGTGACTGCATGGATAGCACGAACTCGTGGAGGAGTTCCCCGGCGAGCGGGCCGACCAAATGTGCGCCGAGTATCTCACCACCTCCCAGCGCATAGCCAATTACAGGCTTCTTTCCCACAATGACCTTGATGAGTCCGCACGGTTGGCGTTCGATAACCGCTCGATCGATAGCAGTGTACGGGAGTCTGACGATGTGGATATCGTCACCATGCCGTGCACGGGCTTCCGCCTCGGTCAGTCCAACATGCGCGATTTCTGGATCGGTAACGATAACCCACGGCACCACGCGGTAGTCTGCCCGGGCACGGTTGCCGGTGGCATTGTCGGCGGCAATCCGGGCCTGATAGGCGGCGACGTGGGTAAAGGGGTACAGCCCAGTCACGTCGCCGGCGGCGTAGATACCTTCGGCCGTCGTCTCCAGCTTCCGGTTCACGACGATACCGTGCTTCCCCATCTCGACGCCGGCCGCTGGCAGGTCCAGGTTCTCCAGGTTCGGGCGCCGTCCTGTCGCTACCAGGAGCATGTCGCCCTCCACGGTCATTGACTGTCCATCCACGATAGCATCGAGGACGATGGCGCCGGCAGGTGACGAGACGCGCTCCACCTGGGCGCGCAGGAGGAAACGGATACCCTCACGCTGGAGCATGCCGTGAATACACTCCGCGATGTCCGCATCTTCTCGAGGCAGCAGGGTTTTCTCCACATCGATGATCGTGACCTGGCTCCCAAGTCGCTGGAATGCCTGCCCCATCTCGAGACCGGTGGCGCCACCACCCATGACCAGCAGGTGATTTGGGAGGTGATCCAGTGCAAACAGATTCTCGTTGGTGAGGTACTGCACCTCGTCCAGGCCGGGGATTGGTGGAATGAATGGAGCGCTTCCAGTACACACGATAATGCGATCGGCATGGACGTCCTCGCCGTTCACCCTGATCCATTTACCGGCGCCAAGACGGGCGCTCCCAATCCGAACCGTGATGCCCCGCGCCTCCGTACGGTCAGCATCTTCATAGCCTGCTATGGTCGCGATGGCCTCCCGGACAGAAGCCATGACGGCCGGAAAGTCGACCTGTACCCCGTCGACCCGAAGACCAAACTCCGCCGCACGCCCAATATCGTGCCGCAAGCGAGCCGCCCGGATCAGTGCTTTGGACGGGACGCATCCATCCCACGTACACTCGCCACCAATGCGCGCCTGCTCGATCAACACCACGCGCTTGCCGTTGGCCTGACAGATTTCGGCTGCCGTGATGCCGGCGGCGCCGGCGCCAATCACCGCTACATCAAATTTCTTCATGCTCTCTCCTTCTGATTCTCGGGTCATCTGTCATCCTCGAGAGTAGGTGAAGGCGACATCTCCCCAGGGAGTTGGCCCGCTCCCATCGAAAGAGACTCGATCATGCACAAAACGCCGGAGAACGACCTGATTGATCTGGAAGGAAACCTCGTTTCCCTGGAGTCGTACCGTGGAAAGCTCGTGCTACTCGTATTCATGCGCTGGTTGGGGTGAGTCCCGTGCCGAGAGCACGTCACGCAGTTGCGTGAACAGACGCCCCGGGTGGACGAGTTGAACGCTGCGGTCCTCGTCATCAGTTTTGAATCCCCGGCCGCGTTACGGCGATTCCACTGGTTCCGGGATCTCCCCTTTCTGGTGGTGAGTGACCAGTCCCGCCGGCTGTATACCTCCTTCGGGCTGCGCAGCCGCCCGCTGCTTCGGCTCTTCGACCGCGAGACCATGAAGACGTACGCACGTGGGATTCTGCGCGGACACCTGCCTCCCTGGCCCCGTGCGGATCTTCGTCAGCTTGGCGGTGACGTTGTGCTGAACCGAGCGGGCCATGTCGTCTTCGTGCACCGCAGCGCGACGCCGGCAGATCGACCATCGGTGGAAAAGCTCCTCCAGGGTCTCCGCGCCGATGTCCAGTGATGCACGGTCCGTATTCCCCAGCCTTGCGTGATGATAGACCTACAGCTTCAGCGGTCAGCGCGGGTGGCATTTGCAATCTGGAGTCAGCTCTTTCTCCGGACAGGATCCAGCGCGGGAGTCCTGGTCGTCGGCGGCTATTTCGTCTCCCTGCGCGACCACGGCACTAATGTCAACAGTTTGCTCCTTGGCAGCCCGAGCGGGATTGTCTATGTGACGGAGCTGATCGGAGCTCCGCTTGACGGATCGTTCAGCGATCGACGAGGCAGACGGATCTTTTTACTGGCCGGCCCTGCGCTCTCGGCCGTTGCGGTCCTGCTTATTCCTCTGGGATCAACTGATAAGGCTCTTGTGACGACGGGCACAATTTTGGGAGTCGTGGCGAGCGCCAGGCTGCTGGAAGGCGAAGGCGCTGTGCTTGTCCGTACCAGCCGCGCTTGGCTTGCTCGCCGAGACAACCGACGACCTGCCGGCCCGGCGCGGTCGCACCATGGGTTTCTTCGAACTTGCCTCCGCGCTCGGGATCGCTTCCGGGGCAGCTCTTGGGCCGCTGCTCTGGGAAAAATTCCATCGGGTGGCCTTCGTGACGCTTGCCGGCCTGTACTCGATCGCCGCGCTCCTGGTACTTAGAATTCGTGAGCAACCACGCAGCCGTTCGACAAACATCGCTTTTTCGCTCCGTCGCTATGCGCACATGCTGTCCCATCGACCGCTGGCGCTCTTCATTCCGACCTGGATCGCCGTCAACGCCATTCTTGGCGTGTGGGTCAATGCCCAGATCGAATTCGTGTTGACCGCTAATCTCCATGTGCCGGGACAGCAATTTGTCGGAAGCCTGCATGGGCGTTCAGGGACCTTGAGTGCAATCCTCGGCGCCTATGTGCTCTGGTTTGCCGTCTGCGTGGTGGCGCGGGCTCTGGTCTTTAGTCGCTTCCCTCGACCTCTTGAGCGACCCGAACGGGGCACTGATCCAGCGATTCGGTCTGTGGAATGCCGAGAAGCGTATCGCCGTGCCTTCCATTATCGTCGTCGAACAAGCCGGTACAATTGTCTACTTCTACAGCGGTCACGACTTTGCGGACCGGCCGGGAGATGCTGAAGTCTTTACGGCGTTGGCCCGGATGGAGCGAGGAGGCACCTACGAGGACGGGGCTCCACAGATCCAGGTGGCACCTGACGAAGCCCAGCAGAGCGTGGGACCCGATAGGCGAGCCATGAGCCTGGAGGAATTGGTTCCCTACTACCAGGGAGCCTTTTTCTCCTCCGTAGCGTTGAAGGCACGGCTGGCAGATCGGGGAGAGCGCGGGGCCGTGAGCGAGATCAGCAGCTACCAGGGCATGGTGCGCGCTTACCGCGACGCACTGAAGGAGACAGCTGACATGAAGTGAGAGACGAGCAGCCACGATGACTTCGAGGCGATGCTGCAGAACCAGGAAGCAGGCGCCCACATGGGCGCAGTGGCGAAGCTAGCCACCTTCGAACCGTCCATCTATGAGGTGATGTACTCCGATGCGGCTCCTGGGGCGGACGATACCTAGCCGCGCCTCGTCCGCATGGCCTTGAGCAGCGTCACTTGACCATCGGTGACAAGGGCCTGGTATTCTTTCGAGTCCATCGGGCACAGGGCCACCCTGCCTTCTTCGTTGAAGAGCAGCCCCCACCCGTATCTTTTCGGGAGCGGCGAGGCTCGCAGGCAGGCCTGCGGCTTGGCGAAGAACTCGTCGCGCAGGTGAGCGATGTCTTCTTCAGACATGTGCGGCATGTTTTGCCGCTCGAACCAGGTGACAAACAGCACGTCTTCCTGAGTGTAGACGTACGCACTGTCCGCGAGCATCGAGTGCTGCAACGAGGCCACGGTCTTGGTCCCGCCGCGATCGGGCGGCGCTACGCCCTCTGTCATGGGGCAATCGTCGGCGACAGTGATCAGGGTGCGGAAGTAGTTCATGTTTATGGGTCACTGTACCAGAGGCGCGCAACGAATCTCATGTGCTTCTGTCTCCCTCGTCGTGGTTTACACGGTGCTTGGGGCCGCTAGACAGTGTGCCAACCATCGGGAAGCTCTGGCGTCGCCCATGACGGCTCGGGATGCCAATCATGCCACGGATGGCAGAACGGCAGTTCATCTTCGTCAAGGTCGCGAAGCACCGCCTGGGCGGCGTCGCGCACGCATTCAGCTTCGACGTCGGTGATGATGCCGGAACCGACCAGAGCCTCGAACTCATCCTCGTCCTTCCACCGCCGGCGTCGGTCCTGGTCAACGATCAGATCAAGCATCAGGTCCATGGTCTGTATTCCTCGCTCGGTCCTTCTGAATGGGCGCTGGAAGTTGACGTACCACCCCATACACTCCCCGGCACCCGTCCAAGAGACCAAGACCGCGTACCAATCCCCGGGGCGTACCAGCATGAGGTTCGATGTCGGCCAGGAGAAATCGGCAAATAGCCAGTCGAGGTGCGTCAGCATCGCCGAAAAGAACTCGGAACCCGCGGACCGGCCGGGTCTCCACGGCGCGCTTGGCCCCTTGATCGGTGTGCCTGCTGGGCACCAGAGCGCGATGAGGTCCGACCTATCCTCGACCGGCCGAGCCGTCCACAGTTTTCCGTGCCAGACCTCTTGCAATACGACCACGGTTCCGTGATTCCATCGATTGGGAGCTTTCATTGCGCTGATTCTAGTGCTCGGCGCAGTGCCATCACGTCTGCCCGGTCCTTCTCACGTAGTGGGATACCGGTGTATTGCGCATACCCCTGCTTGGTTCCAAGAATGCATTCGGTGCTGACAACGGGACATGGCACCCCATCAACTATCCTGATCTCGCTTCCAAGCGAGTGCTCCGGTAGCGGCCATCTGTTCCATCGTCCTTGAACCGCAACTTCTCCTTGAGCGTTGACCGCGAGCAAGTAAAGTTCCACAATCTGGCCATTTTTCCTCCAGATGGATGCCTCTTCAAGGTGTGGATGGTCCACCAGTTGATAGCCAGCCGCATCCAATAGGTCCCCAGCAAGCGACCCGTCGTGTTCCCAGATGAAGAACTCCAGATCGCCATGCTCGCGTGTGACCACCCCCACGTGAAAATCGACAGACCAGCCACCGAACAGCCAGTGGCGGATCTGAGCATGAGAGAGAAGACGGCTGATCTCGTGTATGAGTTGGAGCTGGAGAACAGCGGAGTCGCTCATACTCTATGGTATGCACTCGCTCCCACATCGGCACCGGCCCCGCAAGCACTCCCTGCTCATCCGCATCCATCGCGACCGGCCGACCAGGGTGGACCTGCGCATGCTGCCCGTCAGTTCCTTATCGACGCGAGCGGGTTGCTGCACTGATCGATAAAGGATAAGGGATAATGGAGCCGATGAACGAACATTCGCAGCCCACCAATTCACCGCAGCGCAGTGGGGACGTTGCGACCTTGCTGGAGCTTCAGGCTCGCCGAGACGAGGTCCTGCGGATTGCCGCCGCCTATGACGCACGGAATGTGCGCGTGTTTGGGTCGGTGGCACGGGCCGAGGCTGATGCCGACAGCGATGTGGACTTCCTCGTCGACATCGCCACTGATGCCAGGGGCTTTGCCTATTTTGGATTGCTGGAAGGCCTGCGACAAGCACTTACTGATACCCTTGGCCGCCAGGTGGACGGGGTGGACAGCGCAGGTTTGAACCGCCTGCGAGAACAAATACTTCGCGAGGCTGTCCCTCTGTGAGGGACAACTCCGTCTATCTGTCGTACATTCGCGAAAGTATTGAGCTGATTGAGGAGTACACCAGGGACGGGGCAGAAACCTTCTCCTCCGATCTGCGCACGCAAGATGCGGTGCTTCGTCGCATGGAGACTCTGGCAGATGCTGCTGCTCACCTCTCGGACGATCTGAAGATGGGTCATCCCGAGATCGACTGGAGGTAAGTCGCTGCCTTCCGCAACGTGCTGGCGCACGGATACACGGAGATCCGCCTGGATCAGGTGTGGCAAGCCATCGCACAGGATCTGCCCGCCCTCAAAGCGCTGATCGACGACGAACTCTCCCGCCGCTGACCGTCGTTGTTCGGCGGTCGCCTTTGGTTTCTTATATCCCTCGCACCCGTCGATATCCTACGGCCATTAGCGACTGGTCGCACTAATCTGCTTTCGGGCATCAAAATCCGCTCATCCCAGTTTCGCCTCGTAGACGACAAAAATCGGCTCAGCGACCGCCCGAAGCATCAGACATCATCGTGGGGAAACGAACTTCAGGCCTCGTGCCGAGCGGCGTCAATCTCCTCAGTGGACGGAGCCGGTCCCAAATCTTTCAGGAGGCCGAATACGGAGCGGTTCCCGCCCCCCTGCCACGCGGCCAGATCACGCTCCACCTCGGGTGCAACACGCTCGATCAGCCGAACCTTGTCGACTGGAGAGAGCTGCCGTGCAAGCCTGAGCACTTCCTCCAGGGTCACCGGATCATGGGTCTGGGCCAAATCTCACCTCGTCCCCAGGTCGCACTACCTACAGACAGGGATATAACTGCTCCCTTTGCCTCCCACCCCAGACCGTGAAATCTACGCTACGATGAAGTCACATGACTTCTCTACTTGAACGGTATCGCGCGTTTCTCCCGCTCACGCCCGATACTCCCACGCTTTCCCTGGGCGAAGGCCAGACGCCGTTGATTCGTGCCCGGCATCTGGGCGATATGCTGGGGTGCGGACGGTTATTTCTGAAGTTTGAGGGCATGAACCCGACGGGTTCCTTCAAAGATCGCGGCATGGTGCTCGCGGTGGCCAAGGCCGTGGAGCGGGGCGCGCGAGATGTGATCTGCGCCTCCACCGGCAACACTGCCGCCTCGGCCGCGGCCTACGCCGCGTCGGCCGGACTGCGCTGCCTGGTGGTCCTGCCCGCGGGGTATGTGGCGCCCGGAAAACTTGCTCAGGCGCTCACCTATGGCGCCCACGTGGTGCCGATCGACGGCACCTTCGACCGAGCGCTGGAACTGGTGCGTGAGGCGGTAGCCGTGGGCGACGCCGAATTGGTCAACTCTGTCAACCCGTTCCGGCTGGAGGGTCAAAAAACCGCGGCCTTCGAGGTCTGCGACGCCCTGGGGACCGCTCCCGATGCGGTTGCCCTACCAGTCGGTAACGCCGGCAACATCACCGCCTACTGGCGCGGCTTCCGGCAGTATCAGGAGGCAGGCAAAACGTCGAACACGCCGCGCATGTGGGGCTTCCAGGCCGCCGGCGCGGCGCCGCTGGTGGACGGCCATCCGGTGGAGCATCCCACCACGATCGCCACTGCCATCCGAATCGGCAAGCCAGCCCGCGGAGAGGAAGCTCTGGCTGCCGTCGCGGCCTCGGGAGGATTGCTGCGCTCCGTCAGTGATGAGGAAATCCTGGCCGCCTATCGCAGCGTCGCATCCTGCGAGGGTGTGATGTGTGAGCCGGCCTCGGCGGCGCCACTGGCAGGCATCCGAAAGCTGGGCGAAGAGGGACACGATCTTTCCAGCATGACCATCGTTGCCGTCCTGACCGGGCATGGACTGAAAGACCCGGCCACGGCGCTCGCTCAGTTTGCTGAATTGACGCCGGTGGAGGCAACGCTCGACGCGCTCCTCTCTCCACCTGACCGGGCTTGGCTATGAAGCCAATTCAGATCGACGTGCCGGCCACCAGTGCCAATCTCGGACCTGGCTTTGATTCGCTCGCCCTGGCGCTCGATCTTACCGATACCCTGACCGTCGAGTTCGACGACACCAACCAGGATGCCGTACTGTGCGAGGGGCAGAATGAACTCGATCCGCGTAAGAATCTGACGTGCCGTGCCTACCGGGCCTGGGGCAGAGAAACCGCTGAGGAATTACCGGGGGCGCGTTTCCGACTGGAAAGCCGCATTCCCATCGGCAAAGGGCTGGGAAGCAGTGCCGCGGCCATCGTGGGGGGGCTGGCCGCGGCCAGCCATGCCGCCGGCCACAAGGATCCACAGGAACTCATGCTTCGCCTCGCTGCCGGTCTGGAGGGACACCCAGACAACACTACCGCGGCCATCCTGGGAGGCGTCACTACCGCCTTTTGTGAGGGCGATACCGTGCACGCTTTGCACGTCGCCAACCATCTCAGCCTGGGCGTGGCACTCTTTATACCCGATACCACGCTTTCGACCACCAAGACCCGCGCGGCGTTGCCGTCTGAGGTGTCGTTAAGCGACGCCGTGTACAATCTGAGCCGGGTCAGCTATCTGGTCACGGCGCTCATTTGGGGCCGCTGGGACCGTATCGGTCCCGCCATGCACGATCGCCTGCACCTGCCATATCGCTCACAGTTCCTTCCCGGTTTCGACGCGGTGCTCGCCGCCGCTGTGGAGGCCGGAGCCTATGGTGCCACGCTCTCGGGCGGTGGTCCGGCGGTGATTGCGCTGGGTCCGCGCGACCGTGCCGAACACGTCGCTGCCGCCATGAACGACACGGCGGCCCAGCACGAGTGGCCGGGCGAGAGTATGGTGACGCGCATTCAGCACCTTGGTGTCCGGGTCAAAGAAATCGATCCGGCATAGCCTCGTATAATGCGGCCACGATGGCAGACAAGTTTCTCTGGCGCCGGCCCGTTCTCAAATTCGGCACCAGCACGCTAACCGGCGGAACGTCCCAGCTCAGCCTGGCCAAGATGGCAGATCTGGTCGAGCAGGTTTCGGCCCTGCAGATTGGTGGGCTCCAGCCGATCGTGGTCTCGTCGGGCGCGGTGGCAGCGGGCCGGCAGCGGCTTGGCATGGTCGCCGGGCGCAAGGATGTGTCATTGAAACAGGTGCTGGCCGCTGTCGGCCAGAGCCGCCTGATGCACCTCTACGACCAGTTCTTCGAGTTTCACGGCATCACCTCGGCACAGGTGCTGGTGACGCGTCAGGATCTGGCCGAACGGCAGCGCTATCTCAACGCGCGTCGTACCCTGCTCGGCCTCTGCGAACGGCGAGTGGTTCCGATCGTCAATGAAAACGATGTGGTGGCGTCCGATGAGCTCAAGCTGGGTGACAACGATACCCTCTCGGCACTGGTGGCGAATCTGGTGGATGCCGATCTGCTGGTCCTGGTAAGCGACATTCCGGGTCTCTATACCGCCGATCCCCTGCTGAACCCATCGGCGGAACTGCTCCGCGAGGTGCCCGTTATTACCCCGTCGGTGGAAGCGTATGCGGGGGGCGCTCGCTCCGCACTGGGCACGGGAGGCATGGCCACCAAGCTGGCCGCCGCCAAGCTGGCCACCGCGTCGGGCGCCGAGGTACGAATCGTGGACGGCCACGAACGCGACGTGATCCTGCGGGTGCTACGCGGAGAGGAGCTCGGGACGCGCTTTCTGCCCCGTACCGATCCCGTGGAGGGACGCAAGCGCTGGATTCTGTCCGGCCTCAATCATGCCGGGAGATTGGTGGTCGACCCCGGCGCGGCGCGCGCCTTGCTCGATCAGGGCGCCAGTCTGCTCCCGGCCGGCGTGCGATCGGTGCAGGGAGTTTTCGAGCGCGGCGACTCGGTGGATATCGCCACGCAGGCCGGTGCCGTCGTGGCCCGAGGCATTGCCAACTATCCATCTGAGGATGTCAGAACAATTCATGGGCATCAGTCTTCCGCCATCGAAGGTATGCTTGGCTATAGTTATGGCAACCATGTCGTGCACCGGGACGATCTGGTCTGTTTCGGCGCACGGGAACGAGTATTACATGCTTGATGTACTGGACCTGCGTAGCATCGCCCAGCAGGCGCGGCGCGCTGCACGGAGCCTGGCAACCATGCCGGCCACCGTGAAGAACGCGGTCTTGCTGGACCTGGCTGAGCGACTGGATGCGGAGGTCGCGGCAATCCTGGCCGCTAACCGATTAGACATGGCGGACGCTGAATCCGGGGGCATGGGGCCGCATCTGCTCGATCGCCTGCTGCTGACGGCCGGTCGTGTGCATGGTATGGCGGATGACGTGCGGCATATCGCTACCCTGCCGGATCCGGTGGGCGAGGAATTCGATACGCGCACGCTGCTCAACGGTCTGGAGTTATCGCGACGACGAGTGCCGCTCGGAGTTATCGGTGTGATCTACGAAGCCCGTCCGAACGTCACTATTGATGTCTCCGCGCTCTGCTTCAAGTCGGGCAATGCAGTTGTCCTGCGCGGCGGCAAAGAAGCGCTTCACTCCAACGAGATGTTAGCCGGCCTGGTAGGCCAGGCACTCGAGGCGCAGGGCGGTCTGGTCCAGATGGTTCAGCTGGTGCGGGATCCGGATCGCGCCCTGGTGGGCGAAATGATCCGGCTGCGGGGCGAGATCGACCTGATTGTGCCGCGCGGTGGGGCAGGGCTGATCGAGTTCGTACGGGCCAACGCGCAAATACCGGTCCTGGCCGGCGGCGTTGGCGTCTGCCATACCTATGTCCACCAGGATGCAGATCTTGCACAGGCTGTAGCCATCGTCCACAACGCCAAAACGCGGCGCCCCACGGTGTGCAACGCGCTCGACACGGTGCTGGTCCATGCCGCCATCGCTCCCAGTTTTTTACCGGCCCTGGCCCGGCAGTGGATCGATCCCTCGGTGGAGATACGCTGCGATCCTCGGTCCCTTGATATCCTCCGCCGGGCAGAGGCGCCAGGGAGGTACCTACCGGCCTCGCCGGAGGACTTTGGCTGCGAGTTTCTGGCGCTGCGTGCCGCCATCAAAGTCGTCGACAGCCTGGATGAGGCGGTGACTCACATCGAAGAGTACGGCAGCGGCCATTCCGAAGCGATCATTACCGAGGGGTACAGCTCGTCGCGCGAGTTCGTGAACCGGATCGACGCCGCAGCGGTGTTCGTCAATGCCAGCACACAGTTCACGGACGGCGGCCAGTTTGGCCTGGGCGCCGAATTGGGCATTTCCACTCAGAAGTTTCACGCCCGGGGACCATTGGGGTTGCGCGAGCTGACCTCGTACAAGTGGGTAGTGCTCGGCGACGGGCAAATTCGCCCGGCGTAGCGATTCTACTGGTCGATCTCCACCACGGTCCCGATTTGGGTCCAGCCGAACAGTCGTTGGGCCACGTCGAACGGCACGTTCACACAGCCGTGCGTCCCGGTGTAATTACTCCCTGGCGCACCCTGCTGTGCGTTGGTGCCGGGACCATAAGCGGTGCGCCACGGTGCGTCGTGGATAAAGTAGCCCTGGTCCTGAAAGAGCATGGCGTAGTTGGTCTTGGATGGGGCGTAATAGTACTGTGACCCTTTGGGCCACGGGCTGTGAAAGGTGAAGGGATGGAACTTACCCAAAATATGATAGGTACCGGTAGGCGTGGGCAGTTCATGATTGCCGGTGGTCACCAGTGACGTCAGGAAGACCTGATTGCCGTCGTAGGCCACCAACTTCTGCTGGCTCAGCGACACCACGATCCGTTGGTACTCCACCGTGAAATCGTTCCACCCTTGCAGGCTGGAGTGGCCATACTGATCCGTGGCGCGAATATACACCTGGTAATACCCTGCCGGAACAAAGTGCCCCTGGCTGTCTTTCCCGTCCCACGAGACCGCGATCTTCTGCCCTTTGGACAGGCTGCTGAGCGAATACAGCCGCACCAGGGTATGGTCGCTCTGACGGTACACGCCCACGTGAATGGTCGGCGCCGGACGGGTAACTCCGAAGGAGACACCCAGCGAATCGACCTGTGGGTTGAACTGGAACAGCGAGAAGCGCACGGACGATAGGCCGGGCGGAGTAACATCGATGTGGACAGGAAAGGTGGAGGGCAGGCTCCAGTTGCCGGCATTGTCCCTCGCGGCTACATGGAAATAAAAGGTGCCGGTAGACAAGCCCGCACGCTTATCGGTCGGGCTGGCACTCAGCAGCGCCTGCTTGGGCACGCCTTTGGGATCGGTGTCCAGGCGGTATGAATAGCCGGCGATACCGGAGCCGGAGTCTTGCGTCTGCCACGAAAAATCGAGCGTCGAACGGTGATAGGTCCTGGCTGGATCAGGATCGGTGGCCGAGGAGATCGTCGGGGCAGCGGGCGGCTGAGTGTCGACGCTAATGGTGCCCCGATAGCGCACCCATGGGCTGAGGCCATCCCGGTTGTGCAGGCGCACCTGCCAGCGGTACCTGCCATCGGCCAGGTGCACGTGAACGCCGGGATCGCCCGCATGGGCAATAAGATTGCTCGATGTGGCCACATTGCCGAAGGGATGTCCCTGCCGCCGGACTTCCACGTCGACCCCAGCGGCTACTTTCGGCGGATTGTCGGCACTGAGCATAACAGTAGGTGAATTGGTCCAGCCGTTGGCCAGTAGGGGCGTGCCGGCAGTACTCGCCACCAGCCGATGAGGCGGGGCAATATTTACCGGCAGTCCAGCGGTAACATGGCGATACGCTAAAATACCGCCGGCGGCGCCGGCCAGAAGGATCAGCAAGGCGAGAAAGTAACGCATCTGTCTGTATTCTACCGCGCCCACGCCTGGATATGGCTGCTTCGCGCGCGCTGACGGCGTGCCGGCCGGCCTTCCTGGACCTGGTTGAGCAGGCGACCGAGCGCTTCCAGGCTGATTAGATTGTGAATCGGGAGAAAGTCGTCCACATACGGGAGGGCCGCCTGGATTCCCTGAGTGAGTGGTTGATAGCTGGCCGAGCCTAACAGCGGATTGAGCCAGAGCAAGCGGTAGCTGGAGCGCTGCAAGCGTTGCATCTCCGCCTCCAGCAGCGCAGGTTCACCCCGGTCCCACCCGTCGCTGATGATCAACACAATGGCGCCGTGTCCCATCACCCGACGGGCCCACTGCCGGTTGAAGGTGCGCAACGACTCGCCGATGCGCGTCCCGCCGGACCAATCCTTGACCTCCTGAGCCACGGTCGCGACCGCGGCGTCTGGGTCGCGGCTGCGGAGCGATGGGGTGATGCGGGTCAGCCGAGTGCCGAACGCAAACACCTCGACTTGCTGGATGCTGCTCTCGACGGCGTAGAGGAAATGAAGCAGTAACCGAGTGTATCGGTCCATCGAGCCGCTGATGTCGCAGATCAACACCAGCGAACGGCGCTTGAGCTTGGGGCCACGATGTGCCAGATTCAGCATCTCACCCCCGCTCGCCACGCTGCGGCGCAGCGAGCGCCGCACATCGAGCGAGCGGCCGCGAACGGCGGGGCGGCTGCGCCGAGACCGACGTCGCGTCACCGTCCACTGCATCGCCGCCAAAAAGCGTCGGGCGTCTGAGATTTCCTCCTGGCTGAATGCGCCAAAGTCCTTGGAACGCAACACCTCGCCTGGACTGTACAGAGCAATCACGCCCTCGGCGCCATCATTATCGTCCGCTCCATCGCTTCCGCCAGAACTCGGCCCCACCTCGATTCGGTTACTGGGCGCCTGTCCTGGCTTGCCGCGCATTCCGGGCGGAGGATTGCCCGGCGAGCGCGGCGCCTGCCGGTCTATATCAGAGATCAATTTTTCCAGCGGCTGATTCTTGTCACCGTGCGACCAGAAGCGCCAGAACGCATCAAAGGCATAATCGAAGATGGCCAGATCGGCTTGCCGGCTCACCAGGATGCAGCGTGCGGCGTTACGGAAGTCTTCCTTGCGGCCGATGTCGATGACCGTGAAACTATTCATCACTTCGACCAACTGTGTGGAGGTCGCGCGAAGCCCCAGGGCACGAAGGAGATGGCCGAACAGGAGAAGATTCCTGAGCAGTGGCGATGGTATGGCCATGCAGTCCCTGTACGCGCAAACTATTCGCCTGGGATCAGTGGCAAGCCACGCTTGCTCCCGGTTACCGGCGATAGAGCATACCACACGGTGATTTTGTCAGGAATCCGGCTGCCAATATCGCGCGGTCGAGAACGCGGAGACGCTATAATCCCGCAGACGTCGACATCGACCGGGCGCAGTGTTTCAGTCGGACGCCAGTTTGATCTACCTCTGGCTGGTCGATCTATGGCAGCGCGCGGTCGTGGCGGCAGTGAATCAAGAAGGATACTAAAGAGTGAAGAGACCCATCAGCGCCAGACTCCTGACATCCAGGCGTGCTATGGCGGCGCTGTCGCTCACCGCGGTGCTAGCGCTGTGCGCCCACCAAGGGAGTGCTTCGGCCAGCCCCACGCTCACCGAGATCAGCACGGACCCGTTCACCGCGTCGACTAGCGGATACCATCAGACTGAGGTGGAGCCGGACACGTTCGCCTTCGGCAACACGGAAGTCGCGGTCTTTCAAGTCGGCCGCTTCAGTGACGGCGGCGCCGACGCGGCCGGCTGGGCTACCTATAGCAACGGAGCCTGGCAGAACGGCTTGTTGCCGGCCCTGACGACCAACCAAACGCCGGCCGGCTCCTACCCCCGGGTGAGCGATGCCAGCATCGCCTACGACGCGAAAAAAGGCGTCTGGCTGGCCAGCACGCTAGGCATCAGTGGCCCCAGCGGCGACAACATTCTGATCAGCAGTTCGCGTGATGGACTCACCTGGAGTTCCCCGGTGCAGGTACTCAGCGCCGGCCAAGTCAGCCTGGACAAAGACTGGATCGTGTGCGACGACACCTCCACCAGCCCGCATTACGGCAACTGTTACTCGACCTGGGACGACGTGCATAACAACGATCTGCCGCAGACCAGCACCTCCAGCGACGGCGGCCTGACCTGGAGCGCGCCTGGGGCGCCTGCTCCGACCGCCACACAGGCCGAGGGTCTTGGCGGCCAGCCACTGGTCCAGCCCAACGGTACGCTCATCGTTCCCCTCTGGGCAGACCGCCAGACTCCGAACGCGATCGAGGACTACATCTCAACCAATGGCGGATACAGCTACAGCGCGGAAATGCACGTGAGCGACATCGCCGTTCACGGCAACTCGGGCGGATTGCGCACCGAGCCCTTACCCTCAGCCGAGATGGATTCGAGCGGGAAGGTCTATGTCGTCTGGCAAGATTGTTCCTTTCGCACCAACTGCTCGTCCAACGACATCGTTATGAGCACGTCCAGCGACGGTATCACCTGGACCACCAAGACACGCATCCCCATTGACCCCACCACCAGTACCGTCGATCACTTTATTCCAGGCATCGCGGTGGATCGGTCGACCTCCGGTTCGTCCGCGCATCTGGCTCTCACCTACTACTATTACCCGGATGCTAGTTGCACCGCCACCACCTGTCAGCTCGACGTTGGCGCCATCACCTCCAATGACGGCGGTGCTTCCTGGAGCGCGCCGCAGCAACTGGCCGGACCCATGATGCTCTCCTGGCTGCCATACGCCTACGGTTCGATGGTCGGCGACTATATCTCAACCTCCTTCCTGAACTCTGTCGCCATGCCGGTATTCGCGGTGGCGAAGGCGCCGAACAGCAGCGTGCTCGATCAGGGAATGTACTCGACTGCCTATACCGTGGGCAATCCTACCGTGGCGCGCGTCTCGCGGCTCAGCATCCACGTCAAACACGGCGTATCCTCCCTGCGCTGGTATGCGGCCGGCTCCAGAACCGGCTTCAATGTGTACGATGGCTCGGTCAAGATCAACCGGCAGCTGGTTACCAGCCGGACCCACTGGTATTATTTTGCCACGCATCGCCATCTGCACCACCTGCGTATCCTGGCGGTCCGACCGTAGGCGCCTCGTGTGAGGTCATGCGCGGCACGTAGTTTGCACTAGGGGCAGCAGCAAGCGCCTATTCGGCGCAATCATATCTATCGAGGAGGACCGCCATGACCCGTTCGATTCGCGCCTGCGTCTCGCTGATCCTTGTCCTCGCGTCCGTCTTCATCTCCGCCCACGTTGCGTTGCCCGTTCAAGCGGCGAGAAGCAATGGCTGCGGCTGTAAACGCATCAGCATCTCGCTCTCCAGGGAGCGACTGCGTGCCTGGGACGGGCCACGATTGGTACTCAGGCGCATTATGTGAATTGAACAAGGTTGAGTCGGAGCAGGGTGTGGGCAAGCAGCGTGGCGCCGCTTCGGGTGAGCAGCCCAGCGAACGACCTGGCTTGATGGCGGACCAAGCCGAGTTGC
>JAABUL010004576.1_pt1 | contig 18294 bp, 18 predicted proteins | sample 5559151 | NCBI WGS metagenome assembly JAABUL01 (sample SAMN10711876, study PRJNA513368) | rock metagenome | isolation source: Antarctica rocks | place: Antarctica: Victoria Land, Pudding Butte sud | reverse complement strand
ATGCTGGTCGAGGCCCGGCTGCCGCTCCCGGCACCCGGCACGCGGTTCGGGTTTGACGAGTGCAGCCGCCGCGCCGGGGACTATGCGCAGTCGATGACGCTGGCCGCGTATCGCCTGGTGGACGGCCGGATGACAGACACTCGTGTGGCGGTCGGCGGCGTCGAGGGCCATCCGCGGCGCCTGGCCGTGGTAGAAGCGGCGTTGGATGGCGAGGCTCCCACTCTCCAGACGTTCGCCCGGGGAGCGGAGGCAGCAGGCGCAGTGATCGACGCCATGGAGGACAACCAGGTCCCGGCCAGCCTGCGCCGGGACTTGGTGCGCGCCACCACTCGACGCGCGCTGGCCGTCGCCGCGTGAAGAAAGCCGACACCGCCTGGGTAGGACGCTCGATACGCCGGGTGGAAGACCCGGCGCTTGTGCGCGGAGCAGGGCGGTTCACTGCTGACCTGCCCACGGTCCAATGGGTCCGTTTCGTGCGCAGCCCGGTTGCCAAAGGACGGATCGGCAGGATCGAGGCCCCAACTGGCGCCTGCTGTATCACGGCAGCGGACCTTGTGGGCGTAAAGCCGATCCGGCCGATGCTGCACAAATTCGATTACATGCCGGTCGCTCAGCCCGTGTTGGCGGACGGTGCGGTGCGCTATGTCGGCGATCCCGTGGCGGCGATCATCGCCGGCAGCAAAGAGTTGGCGGAGGATCTGGCCGACCAGGTGCTGCTGCAGATCGAGGCTGCACCCCCCGTGACCGACGCGCGGCAGGCCCTCGCGGCCGGGGCGCCCCTGGTCCATGCCGGCATGGCCGACAACGTGGTCGTGCGGGCCGAGATGCAGACTGCGGGGTTCGATGCCGCCTGGCACACCGCGCACCGGACCATCGAGTGCGATGTCCGGTCGAACCGACAATCCGGTCAGCCGATCGAGCCCCGGGCGGCGCATGCCGCGTGGGACGGCGCGTCCGGCCGCGTTACTCTGCATTGCACCGCACAGATGCCGCATCTCATGCGCACTGTGATTGCCGACCTGTTGGGCATGCCGGAGCACGACCTTCGGGTGATCGCCCCCGAGGTCGGCGGCGGCTTCGGCCAGAAAATGTCGCTGGCGCCGGAGTACGTCGTGCTGGTTTGGCTGGCCCGGCACCTGCGCACGACCATCGCCTGGACCGAGGACCGCCGTGACAACCTGATGGCGAGCTTCCACAGCCGTGACATGTACCTGTCCGTGTCCGGCGCATTCGACGCGGAGGCCAGACTGATCGCGCTCGCAGGCGACGTGCTGGCCAATACAGGCGCCTATGCGCCCTATCCGAACACCGCCGCGGTCGAGCCGCTGATGGCATTCGCGGAGCTGCCCGGACCGTATGCGGTGGCAGAGTACCGCTGCCTCGCCCGTGGCGTGCTGACCAACACCTGCACCAGCGCGCCCTATCGCGGCGTGGCGCGCCCCGTGCTGACGCTGGCGATGGAGCGGCTGATGGACAAGGCCGCGGCCGCCTTCGGCATCGAGCCCGCAGAGATACGCCGCCGTAACCTGGTTCGCGCCTTCCCGCATGTCTCACCGACCGGCCTCCGCTACGACGAGGCCACCTATGTCGAGACGATGGAGCGTGCGCTGCAAGCCGCTGACCTTCCAGCATTCCGCGTTCGGCAGGCGCATGCGCGGGAGGAGGGGCGCTATCTCGGCGTCGGCCTGTCGACGTTTTGCGAGCGGACGGGCTATGGCACTCCGGCATTCGCCGAGCGCGGAATGGAGGTCACCCCGGGGTGGGAGACGGTGCAGCTCTCGATGGACCCGTCCGGCTTCATCGAGGCTCGGATCGGCGCCTCCCCGCACGGTCAGGGCCTGCGGACCACGCTGGCGCAGATCATCGCCGACGCCGCCGGCGTCTGCCCGGACCGCATCCGTGTCGTGCACGGCGATACGGACCGCACGCCCTATGGTTGGGGCACCTTCGCCAGCCGATCCCTGGTCATTGCGGGCGGCGCATGCCTGCTGGCGGCACGCAAGCTGCACGATCGGATCGCCGCCATCGCCGCGGAGGTGATGGAGGCAGCAGTGGAGGACATCGTCTTGGCCGACAATCAGGCCCGGATCGCTGGAACGGACCGCGTGGTTGGAATTGCCGATCTCGCACGCGCAGCGTACCACGGCGCTTATCGGTTTCCTGGCCAGCCGCCGGGGTTGAACGAGAGCGCCACCTATGACCCACTGGGCACCTTTTCGAACGCAACGCATATCGCCTTCGTGGCCGTTGACATCGAGACCTGCGCCGTCCGGGTGGACCGCTTCATCGTGGCGGAGGACGCGGGCCGGCTAATCAATCCCATGATCGTCGACGGCCAGATTCGCGGTGGCGTGGCACAGGGCATTGCCAACGCACTCTTTGAGGAAATTGTTTACGATCAAAATGGTGACATCCTGACTACGACCCTGGCCGACTACCTGGTCCCGACCGCACATGAAATCCCGGCCATCGAAATTCATCATTTGGAGACGCTGACGCCCGCAAGCGAAACCCGCGCCAAGGGCATCGGCGAGGGTGGCACCATCGGCGCGCCGGCGGCGGTATTGAATGCGATCAACGACGCGCTGTCCGGTCTCGGTGTCGAGCTGAACGAGATGCCGGCGACGCCGCGGCGCGTCCATATGGCGCTTCGGGCGGCTGCCGGTTGACCACCATCGTGCTGACCGTGAACGGCCGCGGCTACCCGATCGAGGTCGAGCCGCGCCGCGTGCTGTCGGACGCGCTCCGAGAGGATTGCGGCTTGACCGGGACGCATGTGGGCTGCGAACACGGCGTCTGCGGCGCCTGCACCGTGATCGTGGACGGCGACCCCGTACGAAGCTGCCTGATGTTCGCCGTGCAGGCCGAGGGCCGGATGATCCGCACCGTCGAGGGACTGGCAAGCGGCCCTATCCTGCATCCGCTCCAGGAGGCTTTCATCGAGCACCACGGGCTGCAATGCGGGTTCTGCACGCCGGGGTTCCTGATGCTTGCGGCCGCCGTGCTGGAGCAGGATCCGGCGATCGACGACGCGGCGGTACTCGATCTGGTTGCGTCGAACCTGTGCCGCTGCACGGGATACCAGACCATCATCGCCGCGGTGCGCGCCGCGGCCAACCGCATGCTCGAGGAGGGATACGCCCATGGCGCTCGCCGCCGGCCCTGAGACCCAAACCGGACGGATGGTCATCCGCAACATCGGCCTGCTGCTGTCAGGCCGGCTGGAGCAGCCCATCCTCGATGCCGATACCGTAGTGGCCGAGGGCGGGCGGATCATCGCCGTGGGACGGGAGGCGGAGTGCGACACCGGCGACGCCCGCGTGGTGATCGACGCCCATGGCTGCGCCCTCGCGCCCGGCCTGATCGACAGCCACGTCCATCCGGTGTTCGGCGACTGGACCCCGCGGCAGGGGCAACTCGGCTGGATCGAGAGCACGATGAACGGCGGCGTGACCACGATGGTGTCGGCGGGCGAGGTGCATCTGCCGGGCCGTCCGCGGGACATCGTGGGCCTGAAGGCGATGGCGATCACCGCGCAACGCGCCTACCACAACTTCCGGCCCGGCGGGGTCAACGTGCTGGCCGGCGCGCCGGTGATCGAGCATGGCATGGTCGAGAGCGACTTCGCCGAGCTTGCCTCGGCCGGCGTGCGCCTGTTGGGCGAAGTCGGGCTGGGCTCGGTGAAGGCCGGCTACGAAGCCAAGCAGATGGTCGGCTGGGCGCGCAAATACGGCATTCAGAGCACCATCCACACCGGCGGCCCCAGCGTGCCGGGGTCGGGCTACATCGACGCTGACACGGTGCTGGAGGCCGATGCCGACATCATCGGCCATATCAACGGCGGCCACACCGCTTTGCCGCTCCGTCAAATTCGCTGCTTGTGCGAAGGTTGCGGGCGCGGCATCGAGATCGTCCATAACGGCAACGAGCTGGCCGGCCTGTCGGCGCTGCGCTTCGCCAAGGAGCTTGGCCAGATGGAGCGGGTCATCCTGGGCACCGATAGCCCCGCCGGATCGGGCGTGCAGCCGCTCGGCATTCTGCGCATGATCGCCATGCTGTCCTCGCTCGGCGACACCCCGGCGGAGGTCATGATCTGCTGCGCCACCGGCAACACCGCGCGGGTGCGGGAGCTGGACTGCGGCATCGTCGAGCCCGGCCGCGCCGCCGATTTCGTGCTGATGGACCGTGCGCAGCACTCGGCCGGCACGGACCTGCTGGACAGCATGCGTCAGGGCGACCTGCCGGGTATTGGAATGGTGGTGATCGGCGGGATCGTGCGTTGCGGCCGCAGCCGCAACACCCCGCCCGCCGAGCGGGTGCCGGAGGTGCTTTAACGCCGTGCCTTGCGGGCCGCGTAGCGAGCGTCGCGCTCTGCCTTGCGTTGCGCCTTGATCTCCTCGTCGCGCGCAGCCTGCTCCGCCTTGCGTTGCAGCTCTGCAGCGGCTTGCAGGGCCAGCTCGGCTTGACGGGCTTGGTCCGCGGCGATCCGGCGGGCGTCCTCGGCGTCCCGGGCCACCTTACGTTCGGCGGCGCGGACCTCTCGCGCGTCGGCGATGGCCTTGCGTTCCGCGGCGCGCGCCAGCACGGCCGGATCGTCCGGAGCGGGCTTGGCGCGGAATTTCTCCAGCATCGCCTTTTTGGCGGCCGCGGCGGCCTCTGCGCGGTCGGTGAACTTATTGCCCTTAAAGCCACTCATAGACGTCTTTTCTCCTGAAACTCGGCCCAAACGGCCGCGTCCGATGGGGGTTGTTAGCGCCGGTTGGGGCCGGCCTCAAGCAATGCCAGGTTCTGCTGCGCCAAATCGCCGGTTGCCGTGTTGGGCGACAGGGCGATGGCGTGCTCCCAATCCTGCCGCGCGCCATCCCGGTCGCCCCGGCGCTGCCGCAAGATGCCACGCTCCAGCAAGGCATCCGGGTTCTCCGGATCCTGGGCGAAGGCACGGTCAATGTCGTCCTGCGCCAGCTCAAGCTGGTTCAGGTGCCGCCACGCCGCCCCGCGAAACACCAGCGCATCCGCCCTGTGCGGATCGAGGTCAAGCGCATGCGTCAAGTCGTCCACCGCGTCGTCGTATCGCTCCAGGCTTGCCGCTGCGATCGAGCGGTCGATCAGCAGGCCAGGGTCATCGGGCGTCAGCGACAAGGCGAGGGTCGCCGAGCCGAAAGCCCGTCCTGGTTCCCCCGCCATCAACCAGGCTTGGCCAGCCTGGCCATAAACACTCGCCCGCGCGGCGGCCGAGCCATGGCTGGCACTGGCGAGTTTATCCATCAGCTCGGCGCCTTTCTCGGGCTCACCGAGCGTGATCTCTGCGAGCGCGCGGCAATGCGTGGCGCCATCCCCGCCTCCCGTCGCCTCCCACGCGTCGGCAAATGCGTTGGCGCCCGCGGGGTCGGCGTTCAGCATGCCCAGGCAACGGTCGTAGTCCTCGCCCTCCGCGATGCGGGGGAGGGTGGGCGGAACCGGCAAGGCCTGGCCGCTGGATGCGGTGTTTCCGGCAATCTCGGGAATAGCTCCAGCCGGTTGGGCCAACCCCTGCGTCAACCACATGTCCCCGGTCGCGGTGACCAGCGCGATGAGGACTATACCCCCGATGAGTCCAACGCGTCTGTTCATCTCGACCGAAGCCTACTCCCGCTCACGCTTACGGGCAAACGGGCCGCCTCGCGCAACCGAGAAAATAGGTCGGATCGCGTATGCGGGAAGATAGGATAGAGTGCCGCATGGGTGATGCGTATCTGATCGTGTTTGGGCTCGGCTATACCGGAACAGCCATTGCGGCCGGCGCGGCAAGGCTGGGATGGCGGGTGACAGCGACGAGCCGGGAGCCCTCGCTCCGGCTGGCGCCATCGGGCGTCACCCTAATTGACTTCGACAACGCCGGAGCGACGCTGGCAGCGGCCACCCATATCGTGCAAACCGCGGCGCCTGGCGAGCATGGCGACCCGGGGCTGGCCCGCTACGGCGCCGAGATCGCCGCGGCCCCGCAGCTACGCTGGGCCGGCTATTTGTCCACGACGGGCGTATATGGCGATCGTGGCGGCGATTGGGTGGACGAGGACACGCCCGTCGCTGCCACGGTGCCGCGGGCACAGCGCCGGGTCGCGGCGGAACAGGCCTGGATGGCGGCACTGCCGAACTGTGCCATCGACCTGTTCCGGGTTGCCGGCATCTATGGGCCCGGCCGGTCGGCCTTCGACGATCTGCGCAGCGGGCAGGCGCGGCGCGTGCTGAAACCCGGCCACCTGTTCGGCCGCATCCACCGGGACGACATCGCCGCCGCCGTGCTGGCCGCCATGCAGCAGGAGCGTGCGCCTGGCCCGCGCGTGCTGAACCTCGCCGATGATGAGCCTGCGGCCAGTGCGGACGTGACCGCCGAGGCCGCCCGCTTGCTGAACGTACCACCGCCGCCGCTGGTCCCTTTCGCCGAGGCGGTCGCCGGCATGAGCGCGATGGGCCGCAGCTTCTGGAGCGAGAACCGCCGGGTGCGCAGCGAGAAGACGCAGCAGCGCCTGGGGCTGCGCTGGCGCTACCCAACCTACCGCGAGGGCCTACGCGCCATCCTGCAGCATGAGCTCGGCGAGCACCCGGCCTAGCAAAGCCAGGTCGGACGGACGCGACAGCCGGTGGTCGCCGTCCTTGATCAGCGTGAGTTGCACATCATCCGACCGCAGGTGCTCCGCTTGGCGCAGCGAGGTTTGCCACGGCACGTCCGGGTCTTGCTGCCCGTGCAGCAGGCGCACCGGGCAGCGCAGCGGGATGGGCTGGCGCAGCAACAGCCGGGTGCGGCCGTCCGCGATCAGGGCAGCGGTCACCGGAGTGGGATCGCCATAGAGGCTGGGCATGTGCAACACGCCGTCGCGCTCCAGCCGGGCGCGCTCCGCCGGCATCATGGCGTCCCACATCAAGTCCTCGGTAAAATCCGGCGCGGCGGCGATGCCGATCAGCCCGGCCACGCGCGCGGGCCGGGCCAGCGCCGCCAGCAACGCGATCCAGCCCCCCATGCTCGAGCCGACCAGCACCAGCGGTCCCTCGGTGAGGCGGTCGACCAGCACCAGCACGTCATCCGTCCAGCGCCCGATCGTGCCGTCGGTGAACGCGCCGCCGCTGGCGCCATGGCCGGAATAGTCCAGCCGCAAGCACGCCAGGCCGTGGTCCCTGCAGAACGACTCGGTCAGGATCGCCTTCGTGCCGGTCATGTCGCTCATGTAGCCCGGCAGGAACACGGCCGTGGGCCCGCGCCCCGGCGTCCGCACCCAGGCCAGCGCCACCCCGTCACTGCGGTCCGTCCGGCCCGTCTGCTGAACGCCCGTTTCCTGCATGTCCGCCTCCTGGTCGCGCGTGCGCCGTGTGATATAGCGCGGGGATGGTCCCCCTCCCACCGCGCACGGCCGTGCTGCAAGTGCTGCCCTCCTTGGAGACCGGCGGCGTGGAGCGGGGCACGGTCGAGATCACCCAGGCCATCGCCGCCGCCGGCGGGACCGCGCTGGTGGCGAGCGAGGGCGGCCGGCTGGTTGCCGCGGTCGAGCGGGCGGGCGGGCGCCACATCCGCCTGCCGATGGCGACGAAGAACCCGGTTGCCATCTGGCGCAACGTGGGCCGCCTGGTTCAACTCATCGGAGCCGAGAGGGTGAGCATCGTCCACGCCCGGTCCCGTGCGCCCGCATGGTCTGCCCTAATGGCCGCCCGGCGCACTGGGACCCGGTTCGTCACCACGTACCATGGGGTCTATAACGAGGGCCTCCCGGGCAAGCGCCGCTACAATGCCGTCATGGCCCGGGGCGATCGGGTGATCGCCATCAGCCACTACGTTGCCGGGCTCCTGGTGGCGCGCCACGCCGTGGACCCCGCCCGCATCCGCGTCATCCCGCGCGGCGTCGATCCCACGCTGTTCGATCCCGGGCGCGTACCCGGCCCGCGCATGGCCCGGCTTGCCGAGGCCTGGCGACTGCCGGACGACGCGCCCGTCGTGATGCTGCCCGCGCGCCTCACGCGCTGGAAGGGTGGGGCCGTGCTGATCGACGCCCTGGCCCGGCTGACCCATGCCGACGCGTGCTGTGTGCTGGTAGGCGCGACGCAGGGCCGCGAGCGTTTTGCCCAAGAGCTGGAGGCGCAGGCTCGTGCGTTGGGTGTCGCGGCCCGGCTGCGCCTGGTCGGCCATTGCGACGACATGCCGGCGGCGCTGATGCTGGCGGACGTGGTGGTCAGCGCCTCGGTCGATCCTGAGGGTTTTGGGCGCGCGGTGATCGAGGCGCAGGCGATGGGGCGCCCGGTGATCGCGACCGACCATGGCGGTGCGGCGGAGACAGTGGAGCACCTGGTGACCGGCTGGCGCGTGCCGCCGGGCGACGCAGGTGCGCTGGCGGCGGCGCTGGACCATGCGCTGGACATGCCGCAGGACGACCGGCAGGCGCTGGGCAGCCGCGCGCGGGCCAGCGTTTGCGCCCATTACACGACGGCCGCGATGCAGGCCGCCACTCTTGAGGTCTATCAGGAGCTGCTGGCCTGACACGCACGTCCCGGGGTTGCGGCGGCGCTGGCCTGAGGCCATACGACCTTTCCCACCACTAAGGACCCGCTCCATGCCTGCCATCACCCTGCCCGACGGCTCAGTTCGCCGCTTCGACGCACCGGTGACCGGCACCGAGGTCGCGGCGGCCATCGGCCCCGGCCTGGCCCGTGCGGCGCTGGCCATGAAGGTGGACGGCGCGCTGTCCGACCTGTCCCGCACGATCGAGGACGACGCCTCGGTGGTGTTCGTGACCCGGCGCGATCCGGACGCGCTCGGGATGATCCGCCACGACGCCGCGCACGTGCTGGCCGAGGCGGTGCAGAGCCTGTTTCCCGGCACCCAGGTCACCATCGGCCCCAGCATCGAGAACGGGTTCTACTATGACTTCGCCCGCAACGAGCCGTTCACTCCGGATGATTTCGGCCCGATAGAGGCCCGAATGCGGGAGATCATCGCCCGCAACGCTCCGTTCGAGCGGCAAGTCTGGGATCGCGAGGAGGCGATGCGCTTCTTCGGCGCCCGGGGCGAGGCCTATAAGGCCGAGCTGATCCGCGACCTGCCGGCGAGCGAGACCATCACCTTGTATAAGCAGGGCGACTGGATCGACCTCTGCCGCGGCCCGCACATGCGCGGCACGGGCGACGTGGGCACGGCGTTCAAGCTGATGAAGGTCGCCGGGGCCTACTGGCGCGGCGACCACCGCAACGCGATGCTGAGCCGCATCTACGGCACCGCCTGGCGCGACCAGAAGGAGCTGGACGCCTACCTGCACCAGCTTGAGGAGGCCGAGCGCCGCGACCACCGCCGCATCGGCCGGGAGATGGACCTGTTCCATATTCAGGAGGAGGCCACGGGCAGCGTGTTCTGGCACCCCAAGGGCTGGACGCTGTATCGCACCGCCGAGGCCTATATGCGCCGCCGGCTGGAGGCGGCCGGCTACCAGGAGGTGCGTACGCCGCAGCTCGTGGACCGCAAGCTGTGGGAGGCGAGCGGCCACTGGGACAACTACAAGGAGCACATGTTCATCGCGCGCGTCGAGGACGAGGATACGACGCTCGCTTTGAAGCCGATGAACTGCCCCTGCCACGTGCTGATCTTTCGTCACGCGCTCCGCAGCTACCGCGAGCTGCCGCTGCGCATGGCGGAGTTCGGCGCTTGCCATCGTTATGAGCCATCGGGTGCGCTGCACGGCATCATGCGGGTGCGGGCGTTCACCCAGGACGACGCGCACATCTTCTGCACTGAGGCGCAGATCGCCGACGAGACAGTTGCTTTCGTGGCGCTGCTGTCCTCGGTCTATCGCGACTTCGGCTTCGATGCCTTCCGCGTGAAGTTCAGCGACCGTCCGGCCGCGCGCGCCGGGTCGGACGCAACGTGGGACCGGGCCGAAGGTGCGTTGAAGGAGGCATGCGCGACGGCCGGGGTGGAGTATGAGCTGAACCCGGGGGAGGGCGCGTTCTATGGTCCAAAGCTGGAGTTCGTGCTGCGGGACGCCATCGGCCGTGACTGGCAGTGCGGCACCTTGCAGGTGGACTTCGTGCTGCCGGAGCGGCTCGACGCCGAGTATGTGGCCGAGGACGGCACACGGCAGCGCCCGGTGATGCTGCACCGTGCGATCCTCGGCAGCTTCGAGCGGTTCCTCGGCATCCTGATCGAGCAGTATGCGGGCCGCTTCCCGCTCTGGCTGGCCCCGGTGCAGGTCGTGGTCGCCAGCATCGTGTCGGATGCGGCCGACTACGCGAACGACGTGGCGCTGGCGTTGCGGCTGCGTGGGCTCGAAGTGCGGGTCGACGTGCGCAACGAGAAGATCAACGCCAAGGTCCGCGAGCATAGTTTGGCGCATGTTCCGGCCATCCTCGTGGTGGGCCGTCGCGAGGCCGAGCAGCGCACCGTGGCGCTCCGCCGGCTGGGCGGGGAGGCGCAGGAAGTATTGGGTCTGGACGATGCCGTCGCGCGGCTTGTAGCCGAGGCAATGGCTCCCGATCTTTCACGAAGCCTTGCTTTGCGCTGATTTTCTTGATCGGCGCCCGGCAGTGGTCCAAGACTACGCGTTGAGACCAAACCATCATAGGAGAGTACAATAGCCCGAGGACCCATGACTGCCGCAGCCCCGTCCCGCGACGGACCCCGTGTCAACGAGGACATCCGTGTCCCCCAGGTCCGCCTGATTGACGAAGAGGGTGAGATGCAGGGCGTGATGACCGCCCGCGATGCCATCCTGCGCGCCTATGCGGTGGGCCTTGATTTGCTCGAGATCAGCCCAAACGCCGATCCACCGGTCGTCAAGATTCTGGACTACGGCAAGTTCAAATACGAGCAGCAGAAGAAGAAGAACGAAGCCAAGAAGAAGCAGAAGGTCATCGAGATCAAAGAGATCAAGGTGCGCCCGAACATTGACGAGAACGACTACCAGGTGAAGATGCGCGCTATGAAGTCGTTCATCGACGAGGGCGACAAGGTCAAGGTGACGCTCCGCTTCCGCGGTCGCGAGATGGCGCACCAGGATATCGGCATCAAGGTGCTGGAGCGTATCCGTAACGAACTTGAAACGGCGACGAAGGTCGAGCAGATGCCGAGGATGGAAAACCGGCAGATGATCATGGTGCTCGCGCCGCGCTGAAAGCCATTTACCGGCGTCCAAGTTGACATCGGGGGCGAGACGGACCTAGGAAGGTGCTTGGACATGACGTCGCTCCGCGAAGGCTCGCGCAGCGGCGCCTTTTCGTTTGGGGTGACGTGATGTTCGACACACTGTCGGGCAAGCTATCCGGGGTCTTCGACCGGCTGCGCAGCCGGGGCGCGCTGAACGAGGCGGATGTTTCTGATGCGCTGCGTGAGGTGCGCTTGGCGTTGCTGGAAGCCGACGTGGCGCTTCCCGTGGTGCGCGACTTCATCAATACCGTGCGCGAGCGCAGCCTGGGCACCGAGGTGCTGGAGAGCGTCAGCCCCGCTCAGCTTGTCATCAAGATCGTCAATGACGTCCTGATCGAGGCGCTGGGCGGCGCCGGCGCCGTGCCGCTGAATTTGAACGTCACGGCACCGGTGCCGATCCTGATGGTCGGGCTGCAGGGCTCCGGCAAGACCACGACGTCCGGTAAGCTCGCCCTGCGGCTGCTCAGGCGCGACCGCAAGCGGGTGCTGCTCGCGAGCCTCGACACGCAGCGCCCGGCAGCGCAGTTGCAGTTGCAGCAATTGGCGCAGCAGGCCGGTGTCGCATCCCTGCCCATCGTTGCGGGCCAGACACCGGTGGAGATCGCCCGCCGCGCCATGGACACCGGCCGGCGCGAGGTGTTCGACATCGTCATCCTGGACACCGCCGGGCGGCTGTCGATCGACCAGGCGCTGATGGACGAGGTCCGTGCGATCCGGCAGGCGACGAACCCGGCCGAGACGCTGCTGGTCGTGGACGCCATGACCGGCCAGGACGCCGTCAACACCGCCCGCGCCTTCAACGACGCCGTCGGCGTAACCGGCATCGTCATGACCCGGATGGACGGCGACGCCCGCGGCGGTGCCGCGCTGTCGATGCGGCAGATCACCGGTGCGCCCATCAAGCTGACCGGCTCCGGCGAGAAGCTGGACGCGCTGGAGGAATTCCATCCCGAGCGGGTGGCCAGCCGCATCCTGGGCATGGGCGACATTGTCGGCTTGGTGGAGCGCGCCGGCGAGACGCTGGACCAGGACGAGGCCGAGAAGCTGGCCCGCAAGATGGCCCGCGGCACCTTCGACCTCGACGACTACGCGAAGCAACTCAAGCAGATCAGCAAGATGGGCAGCCTGTCCGGTATCCTCGGCATGCTGCCCGGCATCGGCAAGATGAAGGCGCAGATCGAGGACGCGAACCTCGACCAGGGTATCCTGAAGCGGCAGGCGGCGATCATCTCGTCGATGACTATGAAGGAACGGCGGACGCCCGACGTGATCAAGGCGAGCCGGAAGAAGCGGATCGCGGCCGGGTCGGGCACGAGTGTGCAAGAGGTCAACCGCCTGCTGAAGCAGTTCGACGACATGTCGACGATGATGAAGCGCATGACGAAGCTGGGGCAAAAGGGGCTGATGCGGCAGGGAATGGGCGCATTGATGCCCAAGCAGCAGCAGCGCCGGCACTGATTATCTCAAGAAGGAATATTCGATGGGTCTCAAAATTCGCCTTGCACGAGCCGGCGCCAAGAAGCGGCCGTACTACCATATCGTCATCGCCGACAGCCGCAGCCCGCGCGACGGCCGCTTCCTGGAGAAGGTGGGCAGCTACAACCCCATGCTGCCGGCCGAGCACGAGGACCGCGTGCGCCTGATGGGCGAGCGGATCACGCATTGGGTCAGCCAGGGCGCCCTGCCAACCGACCGGGTGGCACGCTTCCTGGGCCATGCCGGACTGGCGCCGATGCCGGCCTATCGCGAGCAGCCCATCCAGTCCGCGCCGAAGAAGAAGGCGCAGGACCGCGCGGCGAAGGCCGCCGGCTGATTTGGACGACCGCCGCATCCTGATGGGCGTGGTGGGCCGGCCGCATGGGGTGCGGGGGCTGCTGCACGTGCGCAGCTACACCGCATCGCCGTCCGACCTAGCGGGCTATGGGCCGCTGCTGGACGACCAGGGACGGACCTGGACGCTGGCATGGCGCGGTGAGGGCGTGGCGGCGTTATCGGATGCGGAGGGCAACCCGGTTGCGGACCGCGGAGCGGCGGAGCGGCTGACCAACACCCGGCTTTATGTCGGGCGCGACCGCCTGCCGCCACCGGACCCGGACGAGTTCTACCTAGCGGATTTGGTCGGCATGGCGGCGGTAGACGTGGCGGGTCGGGCGGTTGGGCGCGTGGCGATCGTGCACGACTACGGGGCCGGGACCAGCCTGGAGATCGAGCAGGACGGCGCGGCGCCGCTGCTGGTGCCGTTCACGCGGGCCTGCGTGCCGAGCATCGACGCAGCCGGCGGCAAGCTGGTCGTGGCGCCGCCGGACGAGGTCCTTGTGGTGGACGAGGCGCGGGCGGTAGAATGAGCTGGCACGCCACCGTTTTCACGCTGTTCCCGTCGATGTTCCCGGGGCCGCTCGGGCAGTCGCTGGCCGGGCGTGCGCTCTCGGCTGAGCTTTGGCGACTGGAGGTCCGGGACATCCGGGATGCGGCGACGGACCGGCACCGGACGGTGGACGATACGCCGTTCGGCGGTGGCGCTGGCATGGTGATGCGCCCGGACGTGCTCGACGCCGCGATCGGACCCGATGACGGGCGGCCGTTGCTCTACTTGAGTCCCCGTGGCCAGCCTCTAACCCAGGATCGCGTTCGCGCGCTGGCGGCTGGTCCTGGCGCCCGGTTGGTGTGCGGCCGGTATGAGGGTGTGGACCAGCGCGTGCTGGATGCCCGCGGCGTCGAGGAGGTCAGCATCGGCGACTACGTGCTGTCCGGCGGCGAACTGCCCGCGCTCGTGCTGCTGGACGCCTGCGTGCGCCTGCTGCCTGGCGTGATGGGGGCCGAGGCCAGCGGCGAGGACGAGAGCTTCAGCGCCGGGCTGCTGGAATATCCGCACTATACCCGTCCCGCCGAGTGGTGCGGGCGCGCGGTGCCGGACGTGCTGCTGTCCGGCCATCACGCCGCCATCGCGGCTTGGCGGCGGACGCAGGCCGAACAGGTCACGCGTACACGCAGGCCGGACCTGTGGCGCCATTGTGTCAAACCCAGAGGTTCGCCGGACGTCGAACCGAGAGGTTTGCCGGACGTCGAACCAAGAGGTTTGCCGGAGATAGACAGCGCGCCTGCCGCGCCGTAACAGATTTGTAAGAAAGGACTACGCCCATGAATATCATCCAGCAGTTCGAGGCGGAGCAGATCGCCAAGCTCACCGCTGCCCGGCCCGTCCCGGTCTTCCAGCCCGGCGACACGCTGAAGGTCATGGTCAAGGTCGTCGAGGGCGAGCGCAGCCGTGTTCAGGCCTATGAAGGAGTCTGCATCGCCCGGTCGAACAAGGGCCTGAACAGCAACTTCACCGTGCGCAAGATCAGCTACGGCGAGGGCGTGGAGCGTGTGTTCCCGCTGTATGCGCCGACGATCGCCGAGATCGTGGTGGTCCGCCGTGGCGACGTGCGCCGGGCCAAGCTCTATTACCTGCGCAACCGCAGCGGCAAGTCCGCCCGCATCGCCGAGCGCGCGCGCGACATCGCCGTACCCACGGCTACTGCCGCCGCGCCCGTTGCCGCACCCGCCGAGTAGCCGCGAAAGGAGAAGCGCATGGCCGAGATCGCCAAGACCCTGTTCGACAAGGTATGGGACAGCCACGTCGTCGAAGTTCTCGAAGATGACACCTGCGTGCTCTACATCGACCGGCACCTCGTGCACGAGGTCACGAGCCCGCAAGCCTTCGAGGGCTTGCGGCTGGCTGGGCGCATGGTGCGCCGCCCCGATGCGACGATTGCCGTGGTGGACCATAACGTCCCGACCAGCGACCGCAGCCAGGGCATCGCCGAGCCGGAAAGCCGCCTCCAGGTGGACACCCTAGAGCGCAACGTCGCGGCGTTCGGTGTGCCTTATTTCCCCGTGCAGGACGCCCGGCAAGGCATCGTGCACATCATCGGGCCGGAGCAGGGCATCAGCCTGCCAGGAATGACGATCGTCTGCGGCGACAGCCATACCAGCACCCATGGCGCGATGGGTGCGCTGGCGTTCGGCATCGGCACGTCTGAGGTCGAGCATGTCCTGGCCACCCAGACGCTGTTGCAGAAGCCAGCAAAGAACATGCTGGTCCAGGTCGATGGGGTCCTGGCGCCGGGGATCACCGCGAAGGACTTGGTGCTCGCGGTAATCGGCCGCATTGGCACCGCTGGCGGCACCGGGCATGTGATCGAGTATGCTGGCGAAGCTGTGCGCTCGCTCGACATGGCCGGCCGCATGACGGTCTGCAACATGAGCATCGAGGCCGGCGCCCGCGCCGGCATGATCGCGCCCGACGATACGACGTTCTCCTATATCCAGGGCCGTCCCTATGCGCCGAAAGGGGAGGCGTTCGACCACGCCGTCGCCTATTGGCGCACCCTGCCGTCCGACCCCGGCGCGCAATACGACCGGGTCGTCACGCTGCACGCCTCCGAGATCGCGCCGATGGTCACCTGGGGCACCAGTCCGGAGACGGTGCTGCCCATCACCGGCACCGTGCCCGACCCGGCGGCGCTGGAGGATCAGGCCGCCCGCGTGCAGATGCAGCGCATGCTGGACTATATGGCGCTGACGCCGGGCCAGAAACTGACCGACATCGCCGTCGATGTCGTGTTTATCGGCAGTTGCACGAATGGCCGCATCGAGGACATCCGCGCCGCCGCCGCCGTCGCCCGCGGCAAGCGCGTCGCGCCTGGGGTGCGCGCCATGGTCGTGCCGGGCAGCGGCCTCGTGAAGCTGCAGGCGGAGGCGGAGGGGCTGGATCAGATCTTGCTCAATGCTGGATTCGAGTGGCGCGAGGCTGGGTGCAGCATGTGCCTGGGCATGAACCCGGACAAGCTCACGCCGGGCCAGCGCTGCGCCAGCACAAGCAACCGCAACTTCGAGGGCCGGCAGGGACCTGGCGGCCGCACGCATTTGCTGTCCCCCGCCATGGCCGCCGCTGCCGCCGTCACGGGCCGGCTCACCGACGTGCGGGCCATTGTGTGATGGACGCGTTCACGACGCTGACCGCCGTCGCGGCGCCGCTTCCGCTCGCCAATGTCGATACCGATAAGATCATCCCCGCCCGTTTCCTCAAGACCATCAAGCGCACCGGCCTCGGCGTGCATCTGTTCGACACGCTGCGCTACGATCCCGCAGGTGGGGAACGCCAGGATTTCGTGCTCAATACCGAGCCGTACCGTCACGCCGAGGTGCTGATCGCGCATGAGAATTTCGGCTGCGGCTCGTCCCGGGAGCACGCACCCTGGGCGCTGCTGGATTTCGGCATACGCTGCGTGATCGCGCCGAGCTTTGCCGACATCTTTCATACGAACTGCTTCAAGAATGGAATCCTTCCTATCGCCCTGCCACGGGAGGTATGCGACCGGCTGATGGAGGACGCGCGGATGGGCGGCAATGCGCGCCTCACCATCGACTTGGCGCGTCAGGTGGTGGTGCGGCCGAACGGAGAGGAAATTTCGTTCGCCATTGATGCGTTCCGCAAGCATTTGCTGCTGAACGGCCTTGATGAGATCGGCCAGACCATGCAGCGCGCGCCGGCGATCGACGCCTATGAGGCACGGCTCCGTCAGCAGGCGCCCTGGATGCCTGGAATCACGACGACTTAGGATACGAGGGGACGTAGGGACCACATGGCCTCAAACAAAAAGCTGCTGGTGCTGCCCGGGGACGGGATCGGGCCCGAGGTGATGCGCGAGGTCCGCCGGGTGATCGACTGGATGGACCGCCGCCGCGGCGTGACCTTCGATATCAGCGAGGACCTGGTAGGCGGTGCGTCCATCGACCAGCGCGGCACGCCGATCACCGAGGAGACGATAGCCAAGGCGAAAGAGGCGGATGCCGTGCTGTTCGGCTCCGTGGGCGGGCCGCGTTGGGACAAGCTGGGCTTCGACATGCGGCCCGAGATCGCGATCCTGAGACTGCGGCGCGAACTCGGTCTGTTCGCCAACCTGCGTCCGGCCATCGTGCTGGATCCCCTGATAGAGGCCAGCACGCTCAAGGCCGACGTGATCCGCGGCCTCGACCTGATGATCGTGCGGGAGAGCACGGGCGGCCTGTATTTCGGGGAGCCTCGCGGGATCGAGACCCTGCCGGACGGTCAGCAGCGCGGCGTCAACACCGAGGCCTATACGACGCACGAGATCGAGCGAGTTGCCCGGGTGGCGTTCGAGCTGGCGCGCAGGCGGCAAAACCGCCTCTGCAGCGTCGAGAAGGCCAACGTCATGGAAAGCGGCCTGCTATGGCGGCAGGTCGTCACCGCGCTGCATGAGCGTGAGTTCGCGGATGTCGAGCTTTCCCACATGTATGCCGACAACTGCGCCATGCAGCTGGTCCGTTACCCACGCCAGTTCGACGTGATCGTCACCTCGAACCTGTTTGGCGACCTGCTATCCGACCTCGCTTCCATGCTCACTGGAAGCCTCGGGATGCTGCCATCGGCGACGATTGGCGCGCCCGACAGCTCCGGCCGGCGCCACGCATTATACGAACCGATCCACGGCAGCGCGCCCGACATCGCGGGCAAAGGCATCGCCAACCCGATGGGTCAGATGCTGAGCTTCGCCATGCTGCTGCGCTATTCCTTCAATATGGAGGAGGATGCGGCACTGATCGAGCGCGCCTGCACCAACGTGCTGGCGAGCGGCATCCGGACGGCGGATGTGATGGCGCCCGGCACCGCAAAGGTCGGCACTTCGGTCATGGGCGAAAGCGTGCTGCGCGAGCTGGAGAAGCTGTCGGTTTAGCGTGGTCACGCTGTTCATCGACGCGGACGCCTGTCCGGTGCGGGAGGAGGCGTTCCGTGTCGCCACCCGGCTCAACCTTCCGGTTCGGGTCGTCTCGAACGGGTCCCGCCCGATCCGTCCGCCCGGCCTGCCCAACGTCGAGATGATCACGGTAGGTGGCCGGCCTGACGAGGCCGATGATTGGATTGCCGAGCGCATCGGCCCCACGGATGTGTGCGTCACGGCCGATATCCCGCTCGCCTCACGCTGCTTGGCGCAGGGGGCCAGGGCGTTGTCCCATAATGGCCATGTCTGGACGGCGGACAACATCGGCTCGGCGTTGGCAGGTCGCGAGGTCGCGCGGCACCTTCGTGAGATCGGCGCTGGCGGGGGCGGTCCACCGCCGCTGGCGAAGGC
>JAABUL010004575.1_pt1 | contig 18297 bp, 16 predicted proteins | sample 5559151 | NCBI WGS metagenome assembly JAABUL01 (sample SAMN10711876, study PRJNA513368) | rock metagenome | isolation source: Antarctica rocks | place: Antarctica: Victoria Land, Pudding Butte sud | reverse complement strand
TTATTTTATTTTATTTTATTTTATTTTATTTTATTTTATTTTATTTTATTTTATTTTATTTTATTTTATTTTATTTTATTTTATTTTATTTTATTTTATTTTATTTTATTTTATTTTATTTTATTTTATTTTTATTTTAATTAACTTTAATGCAACAATTACAACGTGTGTAAAACGAATTTTTAAAAAAAATATTATAAATGAGAGAGTAAGAATTGAATAAATGAATAAATGATGATGAATCACATGAACAGCAATAATGTTGATTCAATGATGATTATGAGCAACGTTGATTTATCACAGAAAGACAGCAATGCAAGATTTAAATACTTATGCAATGATAAAATAAATATTATCAACATCATAAATTTATTAACATAAATATTGATGTTAAAGAAAGAGAAAAGCAAAGATCATTCATGAAAAGAAATGATCTTGAAGCTGATTCAACGTCTTTGAAACACTTCAGAAAAAAAGATTGAAAGTCAAGATGCATTCATTATGAAAGATGTACAGAAGTTGAAAACATTCATTTAACTTCTTAATAAACAGCTTCAAATGCAAGAAAATATGTGTTTTATATTTAAAGCATCATCATGAATCAATATAACAAAAGAGAAAGCAATAATGAGAAAGTAATAACTTGAAGATGATTTATTATTATTTTGCAAGAAACACAAAATTTTAATGAAAATAATGAAAAGAAAAAAGATGAAAAAGATATAAAAAAAGTCAACAGATCAGATCTTTCAGAAAATTAAAAGCATGTCAATAATGCAATAAAATCTTATCATGTTGCTTTGCAAATTAAAAAGCAAAGACATTGCATTATATGCAATAAGCTCAGAAACTTAAGCAGCTCAGAAAAAATTTCAGAAATGAATAAAGAAAATCACAGATTCAGCACAAATAAAGCATTAAAGCTTCACAATATTAATGCATGATGTATGCATTATATTAAATATAAACAATCAGAAGATGATCATCAAAAAGCTGATGAAGAACAATGCAAAATTTCATGATGATTTAAAGATGTTAAGAATAATTTAATTCAAAAAGATAATTGAAAGTGAGAAGATTTCTTCATCATTCATCATAAAAAACTTGATTAAAACAATGATGAATTGACTGCTGAACATAAGCATGTTAAATTTATATCAGAAGTGCTTATGTAAACTGTTTAAAAAAAACTGTTGTATTATGCAGTGTTACAATTGCTTTGATTTCAATCATGTGATTAAATCTTGTAAAAATCAAGAATGCTGCTTCAAATGCACAGATAAACATCACATCAAAAAGTGCATTGCATTAATGAATAAACAATGATGCATGAACTGTAACGACAGTTATGAATTCTGAAGATGCTCATGTTTTAAGTGAAAATTATAGAAAAAGCAATTGAAAGAATTCTTTCATAACAAATCAATCAGATATTCTGAAGCATTGAAATACAATCACTCATTCTTTTCTTTCTTTTTGAACTTCTTAGATTCAATAAACTTTTTAAATTCAATGAACTCATTGAGTTCAATAAACATCTTGATAATGACAAGCAGTTGAGACATCAATGAGTCAGCATGACAAGTGATGAAAGTCAAGAAAAGATGAGTTGATTGCTTTTCATGTATGATCAATGACTCAAAAAACGAGATGTTTATACAGATTCAAAAATGTTAAATCAGAAAATGTAAAAGATTCTCAATGATTGAAAGCATATAAAAAGTTATCTTAATGCAGAGTCAGCAGCAGTTACAAATAATGTTATGATGAATCAATTCTTTTTATGAGTTTTATAATATAACATCAGAAAATTATTAAAAATTCAGAAATCATTTCTGATAAACAGAGAGATTTGTGAATTCAAGATAATAGTCATTCAAAAACAGAGTTACAACATTAATGCTTTGCAATTATTTAGCTCAATTTATAGCTTCTTTCATTTAGTAGAGAATCAATCATCTCAGATAAGAACATGTATTTACATCAATAAACATTTAAAATTCAATCAATAAATGATGAAAATCATTGAATCAAACATTTGTTCAATCAAACTGCTGACTAGCAGCTCAAATGACATTATGCAAATGTTATGATTCATAAATGTTTACAACTCATGCTCACTGTTTATCATCTTTACAGAAGAATCATTTACTATCTCTCATTTAAATGAATTTAATAAAGATGATTATGAACAGCTGATTGTGAAAGATTTCAATCTGCATCATTCATATTGAGAAAACAGAAGATGCTTTATTCAACATACAGCAACTAATGTTTTATTAAACATTATTATGATTGCAAGATTAAAATTACTGCTTGAATCAGATATAATTATCAAAGAGATTCACAGTCAATTCATAACAATAGATTTAGCATTTGACAGTGAAAGAATACAGTTTATGATATATAAATGCAAGATGAGAACTGATCTGCATCAAGAATCTGATCATCTTTTGATTGTCATGAAGTTATGTTTATATACAATCTTCATGCAGTTTATGACTCATTAATCATGAAAGAAAATGAATGCAGAAACTTTAAATGTTCATTTAAGAATACATCTTTTCTATTGAAAGGGTAGGGTGAACAGTATTACATATGGTGAAATCTATGCAGATTGTAGAGAGAAGCCGTAGGCTGCTCTACCTATATACTGCTAACGTGACTGGGCCGCGGCGCGCGGCCTTTCCCCTGACGCTAGTCTACGGAGAGCTGCTAGGGACGAGCCTGTCACCGCACTTCTCAACACTCCCACTCGATGCTTGCGAGTTCCTCAGCTTCCACTGCCTTTCAGTCCCAGTTGTTCAATGAACCTTTTGAAGTTCTGCCGAGGTAGTGGCTTGGTCAATCCGTCTGCTACCATATCTTGACTAGGGACGAAGTTCACTGAGATCTGATTCTTCTTGTGCAGATCCCGAATGTGATGATAAGCGACGTCAATGTGCTTCGACCGTTCGTGAATATGAGCATCCTTAACCAGCATAAGGGCCGCTTGGTTATCTCCTTTGAGCTGCGTGGGTGAGACAGATTGATGAGTAACCTTCTCAAGGATATCGACGCGACTGTGACTGATGCTCAAGTACTTTGTCAGGTTCATGTCCTTGAGCACTTGACTGATCCATAGACCCTCCTTGGCGCAGGTTGATAGAGCCATGTACTCTGCCTCGGTGGTCGATGTGGCAACGGACTTTTGCTTTCGACTCATCCAGGAGACTGGTCCTCCACCAAGCATGTAGATGTAGGCGAGGATCGACTTGCGATCTAGTCTGTCTGAGGCGTAGTCTGAGTCAGAGTATCCTACTAACTCCATGCTCCCACTGACTCCGTACGTGATGCCTAGATCAATGGTGGAACGAACGTATCGCATCAACTTCTTCAAGGCGTGTCCATGATGTTCTGCAGGATCGCTGAGATATTGACTTAGTCGATTGAGGGCAAAGGCGATGTCGGGCCGAGTGTGAATTGCAGCATACATGAGGCTTCCAATGGCTTGTTGATACTCATGCTGATCGATTCTCACGTCTTCGGGTCCAGCTGGGCGGAGAGCGTCATATCCATTCATTGGAAGATCTGTTGCCTTGTGCTTGTCTTGCTTCATGTTGAGTCTCTCGAGAACGTCATGAAGGTAGTGGGTTTGGTCCATTCGTAAGGTCCGTGCCTTCCTGTTGCGAGTGATTTGAATACCAAGGATCTTCTTCATTTCCCCCAGATCCTTGACTTTGAAAACACATCGAAACTCATGCTTAAACCATTTAATGTTGCTCAATGATTTGCAGGCGATGACTATGTCGTCAACGTATAGTAGCAACATGATTCCTTTTGACCTATGAATCAGAAGGCATGGGTCTGCAGCGCATTGTGCGAAGCCGAGTTCAGACAGCGCTGTTACACAGCGATCATGCCAGTCTCGTGCAGCTTGCTTGAGACCGTAAAGACTTCGAAGAACTCTTAGAACACAGCCAGGTTTGACTTTCACCCCAGGCGGAGGAAACATGTAGATGGTTTCTTTGAGAAACGACTCAGTAAACGCATTGTTCACATCGACTTGGTGAAGTTCGAGATCTTCCATTGCCGCGATAGCTAGAAAGACTCGCAGAGTGTCAAACTTGACGGTTGGCGCGAAAGTATCCTCGTAGTCAACTCCATGAATTTGGGAGAAACCTCTGGTCACTAGTCTTGCCTTCAGTTTGTCAAGAGAACCGTCGACGTGCATCTTTGGCTTGAAGACTCATTTGCTTGTTACGATGTTGGCCTTTTTGGGCGGCACTTCTTCTTGCCAGGTTCCGTTGACGGCTAGTGCCACAAGTTCTGCGTTGATCGCTTCTTTTCAAAGTTCCCCCCAAACTGGGTCCTGCACTGCGTTTTTGTAAGTGTTCGGCGTGGGGATTCTTACTGCCTTAGGGGGGTCGGATTCATCGGCGCCGAATAATGCTCATGACATGCTTGCGTCACAATCGCTCTCATCGTTGTCAGCTTCCTCTGTGGCGAGCCAGACCGCCATAGCTCGCGAGATCTTGGATGCGCGATCTTTCAGTTGTTGATCTTCGCTGTCTCTTTTCCTCTTTGGAATGGCTACATGCAGAAATGTTTGAACTGCTGGCTTCGGCGTGCTTGGTGCGAAGACTTCCTGAGTGATCTGAACATTCGAGTGAATTTCGCGATCGTCTGGCGTTTGTGACGTGACCTTGGATAGTGCATCCAAGTTGACCGCGGTAGTCTTCAGTGCATTAGTCGATTCAGACGGAACGTCAATCATGGGAGCGTCAGGTTTTGAAACGCCAGTTGACACGTTATTCTTTGGTGGTCTTCCCACAGGTCTTCGCTCTGGAAGGACGTTGAATGTCTGTTTGCGAAGTCGCAAGTTCATGTCTCCACTCTTTTCATCTTCAGCGAACTTGACAGCGTGACTCTTGATGACTCGACCGAGGTCTGGGGCCCAAAGGCGATATTGCTTATCGATGTCTTTCACATATCCCATGAATGCGCCGGGTCTGCCTCTGTCCATGAATTTGTCTCGTCTGCCTTCGGTTGGCAACGACTTGGGATCGACGTGCGAGTAGCATTTGCATCCCCATACCCGTACATGGTCAATTGAGGGCTTGATCCCGATGAATGCCTTCTCCGGGGTCGTGAGGGCTCCGTCGACCAAGGGTCCCGTGACGGTTCGATTTCGCAGGTAGGCATCTGTTTTCGCAGCTTCTGCCCAGAACTCAATGAGAAGTTCAGCATCCTTGATCATGGCTCGCACCGAGTTTTCTGTGGTGCGTATGGCTCTTTCGGCTACTCCATTTTGAATTGACATGTGTGGGACAGTGTATTGAGAAGCAATGCCAACTGATGAGCACCAGCTATTCAAGGTGGCTTTAAGTTCCGTGGCGTTGTCGCTGCGTACTGAGAGAAGTCTGGCATCGCTGTGAAGCTCTACGCTGAGTTTCCATTTCCGCAAAGCATCTGGTGCATCGGATCGTTGCTTCAAAGGAATGCACCAAGTCTTTCTGGAGTGATTGTTCACTATCTCTAGAAAGTACGACTCGCTATCGAGGGACAACGGTAGTGGTCCACAGATGTCTATGGAGATGAGAGCCAAGATACTTGTCTTTCGATCGCTGACGTTGTGTTCTCGTTTGTTGATGAACTTGGTGAGCGCACATACCTCACACACATTCTCGTGACTGTCGTTGATGGGAATAGGTTTTTCCAGAGTGGTGATCTTATGGAGCTGACGAAGCTTTGCTGATCCGAGGTGAGCGAAACGACGATGTCACAGCTTGTACAACTTGAAGCTTTTGTCATTTGCGGAGCTAAGTTGACCGTGGTCAACTTCGGCCTCGTTCTCATGATGGATCACGTTAGTGTGAGGCGCAGAATGGTCTAGGTTCATTGAACCGTCGAGGTTCATTGAACTGTGCGTCGCTGAAAATGCTGATGAGGTGTCACGCTGCATAGCTGATAGTAATGCAAATTCATCAAGACCGTTTGCAATTCTTTCTACTATGTAGACGCCTTCGCATTCTAGAGCCTCAATCATCTGCTTCTCTCGCTTGTCGTGCATGTACAGGCCTTTATCGTCAAAGCTCCCTTGCAGGCCTTTCTCACACATTCTTCTTCCAGAAAGAAGATTCACCCCGAGCTTAGAAACATGAAGAACAGAGAACAGCTTGACTGAGTTTCCGTGACGATCCCGCATGACTGCTGTGTCACAGTGATTGACATACAATTTCCCCCCTTCAACTTTGATGGTACGCCTCTTAATGCGAATTAGAGGCTCACTAAAAAGTCGGAGTTGATCAGTCATGTGCGAGGAGGCATCAGAGTCTGCGACCCAGTCGGATTCAGGAATCTTACTGGCAATGTTCTTTGACAGAGCTGCAATATCCTCGCTCTCTTCGTCCTCATCGTCCCCATCGTCGCCAGAGGTTTCAGAGTCGCTTTCCGCGTTGTAGGCTCTGTGCTTCTTGTATTTGCCCTTCAGAAGCTCAGCGAGGGTTTGGAGATGATCAGCGCCCTTGTGCTTTGTTTTGTCTTTGCCTTTGCGTTCCTTCACAAGCTCTTGGGCTGCAGACAGATGAGAGCAATCGGCTAGGCGATGTTTGTCTTCACAGAGAAAACATCTTAGGAACCGACGACGCGGTTGATCGCTGTCGGAGCCTGAGGAGCGTTTGCGACGATGACTGGTTTTGCGTTTGTCCTGCCCTCGGCCAGTACGCTCGCGTTCGTTCCCCCGCTTGGCTCATAGCGCAGCCTCTGTTGTCTTCAATTGTGCTTCCTTCTCTTGTAGCTTTTGAAGTCCTCTCTCAACGTCTGGCTTGTCCTGCGCATCAATGACGTCTCGAATGACCGTGTATTCATCTGGCAGCGATTGGAGTAAGGCTTGGAAGCGGCGTTCTGGCTTGGATAGACCGCTCATGTCATTCTGTGTTGCGGCGATCTTTCGAGCCAGCTTGGCGAGATGTGTCCATGCCTTTTCAATAGAGGTATCCGCCGGCATTCTGTAGCCGATAAAGTCCGCCAGATATTGTCTCCCAGTGGTTTGTAGCTTCTCTTTGTATTTGTAGCTCAGAGCATCCCAAACCTCTTTTGCTGACGTCTTGTCTGCAGTGTGTTCTTGATCGTCGATGGTGATGCAGATGGTCAGTCAGTAGTGAGCTTTCGCGTCGACCTTTTGACTTCCGAAACCGAGAGATTGGATTCCGCTGGTGATGCCGGTGACGCTGCCGGGTGTGTCCGAGCCAGGCTTGCCTTCAATGACGAACCACAAGTCTTCCCCAATGAGCCATCTCTTCATGAGAGGAAACCATTGGTCGCAGTTCTCGCGAGTGAGAATGGGAACAGGTCGCCGTTTGGCGAAGGAGTCGTCGAAGTCCATGGCGTTGATGTAGGCTCAGCTTGTTGTTAGAATCGAAGAATAAAATAAGGATATTAGATAGGTTGACGAGTGAAGTGAAGAGGATGTAATCTCGTCAGTGGTGGTGAAAATTTTATGCGTCCTCCGACGCGTTCGAGTATGTCTATTTGTCCGCTTCCTTGAGGACTCGTAGTAGACTGCCGATTTGATGTGAGTGCTTATTTACCTCCTCGTGAGATGCGTAGTAAGCTGCCGGATTCCACTGAACTTCTCTAAGTCAGTGTACTTATTTGTCTCCTCGTGAGACGCGTAGTAAGTGATCGCTGGTTGCTCGTTTGAATAAGTCTCGTATCGAGTTGCCGAGCACCAAATGCTTAGAATGTTCCGACCTAATTACGTTGGAAGCTTCTTGCTAACCGAGACTCATAACCTATTGAAAGGGTAGGGTGAACAGTATTACATATGGTGGAATCTATGCAGATTGTAGAGAGAAGCCGTAGGCTGCTCTACCTATATACTGCTAACGTGGCTGGGCCGCGGCGCGCGGCCTTTCCCCTGACGCTAGTCTACGAAGAGCTGCTAGGGACGAGCCTGTCATCGCACTTCTCAACAAAATTTTTAATCATTATTATTTTTAATCTAAAATGATTAATTTAATAACTTGCTTTGTTCATAATTATTATTTATATTTTTAAATTAAAATCTTTAAAAAAAGTATTAAAAGATTTTAAAGTTTTAAATGTATTTAACAAACGTTGAAAATATTTAATTATGAATTTCATCATAAAATTACTTAAAAGTAAAAATTTAAATGAAAATTCAATAACGAACATTATAATTATAATAAATAAATTATTAAAACAAATTCATCATGAATTTATAAACGAGATTATTATTTTAAACATAGTTGAAGTCTTTTATCATTTAATATAAAAACATTATGAATTATTTAATTTAATTACTTTAAATTATGAAATTTAATTCTTTAATTATTTTTTAAATAAACTTTATAAATGATTAAAGATTTATATTAAATTATTAATTACATTTTACTTTAAAACAAATGAGTAAATAAAAAACTTCAATCTTGTTTTAAAATAATATTTTTAAACTTTCATGTTATTATTACAAAATAATTAAACTGATTAACTGTTTTTCGTTAAATTCATCATTAATAATTACGTTTTTAAAACTACTTAATGCACGTTTTTTTAATTAACTTAAAATAATATTTTTGAATGAGTTTAAAGTTTAATAAAATTTCATTAAACGTTATTAAGCTTTGAAATTAAATTATGATGAATTTATTTATTCAAAAAATAAATTAGATTAACGAAATTCTGTAAGATTAAATGACATTAATTTAAGAATCTTAATATTAATACACTCTTTTTTTATACATATACATTCTCATCTTTTACATGTACACTCTCTTTGTACTTTAGTCATAATAGAAAAAGTGAAAAAATTTAATCATGATTTCATCAAATTTAGTAGACATGCTGATATTCATAAATGCACTTTCAATCATTTATAATTTGAAATCTACATTTTTTAATCATATTGTTATCTTCTCATACATCATGTCTCTTGCTTCATTCTTTCTGAATGAACAGTATGTATTACTCAGACTTTTACTAAATGTCATCAACAAGCACATTGATGAGAATGAAAAAGAATATGCAATCATTATAGCTTACATCAAGATGTCACGATTTTAATAAGTGTTATTCAAAAGATGTTGAGAAAAGAAATGTTAAACGATGTTAGATGATGTTATGAATGAAGTTATCAATGATGTTATGAGAATCATTAGATATGAATGATACTCAGCATTCAGTAGATATAAAATCTCTGAACAGTTCTCTTTTTTTTCTTTTTTCTTCATGCAACATCTTGTATTTTAAATCTAGTTTCTAGAATTCAATTCTGATTCAGTTCAGCTCTCAGTTCATGACATTATGTTGCATCAACTATTACATCATGAGTCAATTCAAGAATATCAGCAACATCTTATCATTGATATCTCAAGTCTTTGTCAACGAATTCATCACTGTCACTCAATTTCAAATTCACGTTAACAATGTTTTTGAGACGTGATACACTTTTCTGATCAATCTTCAAATCTGATTCAACGATATTATCATTCAGTATGTCAACTGAGTCTCAGTCTGTCAACAAGAACATGAGCAAACTCAGTTCAAATTTAAGCAGACTCAAGTCAATAATGAAATCTTGTCAGAAATGATTCAAGAATTCAAGAGCATAAGCGAAATCAATATCAAATTAGAAAAATATTCTGATTTAGAACTTTATATTGAAGAGCAAGAGAATAAGTTAAATCAATTTATTTTTAAACTGAAAAGTAAGCTGAAGTTGAACGCAAATCATTATTTGATTCTCAAGTTTCATCTGTTATATGAATATAATCGTTTAATGAAAAATGCTGTCACTCAAGCATTGTTGCATATAATTACTCAGCATGACAAGCTAGTCATGATTGAGTAGTTAATTATCTTGTTAAGACAAGTCTTTGATGATTCAAACAAGCAAGAAATCATTCAATGATTCATTTCAACTCTGAGAATGCAAAGTTGCATCTTCACAAAATATTTGTTCAATTTTCAGCAACACATTGATGCAATTGAATATGACATCATAATTCAAAAATTCAATCAGAAAAATGAGTTATTCAGCGAGCTTAAATCTTTATTAATTCAGATAAACATCAGCAGTCTGATTTATGAGCAGCTGATTATCAAATGTCAGCAATTGAATAATTAATATTATGTCATAGTACAGAATCTTCTCAAGTCAAAAGCAATGACTCATTTTATCTCTGTAATCTTTACAATTCTCATGCATTTCATGAAATATATGATACTTTCAACAGATTTAGAGACTACGATCTTGAGTGCAAGAAATCTCATGAACTTATCAATCATCAATATGAAGAAATGAGACTCATTAACTTTTGAAAAGCATCAATATTGCATGATCAATCATTTATGTTTATACTGTAATAAATCTGAGCATCAGACTGTGATCTGCAATTTCAAGCTCAAAGTTCAGCTATGAATCATCTTCTTGTCTATTCTTGCAATCTCTATCAACAATCTTACTTTCAATATTTCTTTCATCTTGAAAAAAGTCTAGTCTTTGCAAACAGTCATTCACAGAGACAATTGAATAGTCTGAAATTCTTTGCATTCTCAGTTTGTTCAATTCATCAGTTAGAAAAGAAGATAAACAATGATCATCTCATGCTTTCAAGTAATCTAGAAAGCAATAAAATCAATGTCAATCTCTCTGTTTTAATCAATATCAATGTCATTGATTATGCATTTATTGATGATTTTTTCATGTAAAAACATTCTCTTTTCTGTTTTTCTTTATCTGAATCTCATACTCTTTAAAAATTTGATGATTAATTAATCATATTTGAATCAATCACTCATTACGTTCTGATTAAACTTTGAGTTTCAAGTAAAAAGCTTGAAGAAATTCTCTTTTATATCACTTAGCTTTTGCAATTCTCAGTTGTTTTAAATCTGCTCTGATTAAAAAATCATAAAGCGATTATAAATCTGCATCATAATCAGCTCATCTTTGAATCTCAAGTCAATTCAGAATTCATATTTGAAACTCTCTTGAGCATCTTGAACTCAACTGTGTCAGTATCAGCTTTTTTAATGTCTTCATCTTCAAATCATTTAAGTTGATTGTAATCATCTTTGATCTCTTTCACTTCTGCTTTCAAGTCTCTAAAGATTTATGTTATAAATAATGCTTCATTTCTGTGACTCATTAGAAAAAAGAATCATGATCTGTTTGTCATATTCATGAGAAATATCAATAAAGCTCTGAAAATCACGTTTATTGTTGATTCTGTCATTTTATTATTTCTTGAATATTACGACTTTTTAAACGTTTTCTTTCACAAATTGATGAACATTTTATCTGAATAACATTTCTATGATCATAAAATACAGCTGCAGAAAAACAAAACTTCTATCTTTAAATCTTTATATGACATGTTTCAAGATGAGTTTTGAGTACTAAAGAAATATCTGAAAAATAATTTAATCAAAGACTTTATTCAAGTTAGCTCTTCTCTCATGATCTCTTTAATACTCTTTGTTAAAAAATCAGATGAAAAACTTAGATTTTGCGTAGATTATAGAAATCTGAACGTCATGACAGTTAAAAATTGATATTCATTGTCTTTCATTCAAGAAACTCTGAATCAATTGACTAAGATCAAGTACTACATCAAATTAAACATCATTGCAGTCTTTAATAAGCTGCAAATGACTTATGAAGATGAGTGAAAGATTGCTTTTTGAACATGATATGAATTATATAAATACAATATTTTACTCTTCAAACTTATAAATGAATCATCATCATTTCAGAACTTCATTAATGACATTCTGCATAACTTTTTAGATGTTTTTTGCATCATGTACATGAATGATATCTTGATTTATAGCAACAGCAAAAAGAAGCATACTCAATATGTTCATCAGATACTAGAATGACTCAGAGTCATTGAACTACAGATAAATATTGAGAAATGCAAATTTTCAGTTATCAAAGTCAAGTATCTGAATCTAATAATCATCATCAATGAAATCAAGATGAATTCTGAGAAAATCAATGTTATCATAAATTGAGTGACATTTCAAGATGTCAAAGATGTTCAGAGCTTTCTGAGCTTTGTTAACTTTTATAAATGATTTATTAAGAAATTTTTCAAGCTGATTGAATCATTAACTGTCTTAATCAGAAAAGATCAGTCATTTAATTGAACTCAAAAATATCAATTTGCATTCAATTAATTTAAGCATGCATTTATCATCACTTCTATTTTAATGCATTATAATTTGAATTTATCTGTGACTGTAGAAATTGATGTTGTCAACTATGTTGTAGTTAAAGTCATGTTTCAATGAAATGATAATGATCAGTTAAAATCAGCAGTTTATTTCTCTTCAAAAATGCTATTCGCAAAATGCAACTATGAAATCTATGACAAGAAACTTCTAGCTATAATCAGAGCTTTCGAGAAATGAAGACTCAAGCTGAAAGACACTTTAGATCTCGTTGAAGTCATTTTCAATCATAAAAATCTGAAATATTTTATGTCAATCAAGCTGCTCAGTTGAAGACAAGTCAGATGATCAGAGTTTCTCTTTCAATTTAACTTCAAAATTATGTATTATTCAAGTGAATTAAACACTTGAGTTGATGCATTTACATGTCAATCAAAAGATTTTCTCTTGAATGAGAAGAATAGTCATTAAGAACATCAGTGACAGATCATGTTAAAATTTAAAAATTTAAAAATTCAAGTTCTAATTAATGTTCTTGATGATAATGATCTGAAAGCATTTGATGAAAGTAACTCAGAGAATGAATCAGTGTTTTTTGAGCAGTCTGAATCATTCAAAGAAATAAGTGACTTGAAGAGTGAATCAGTGCTCTCTGAGCAATCTGAATTATCAGAGAAAATGTTTATGAATGAGCTAGAAGATTAACTCTCAGCAGTTTATTTCTATGATGAATGAGTATAAATCATTTTCATCGCGTTAAGAGATGATCAGCAAAAGCTTAAAGAATTTTCATTGACAAAATATATTCTGCAAAATAATCGAGTTTACTATAAAGATAAATTACTAATATTCAAAGATGAAGAACTGCAACTACATCTGCTTCAGTTAAGTCATGACATGTCTATTGCAGATCATTTGAATAAAGCTAAAATTTATAAAATATTCAGTCATTATTATTATTGATTCAAAATAATCGAGTCAATAGCACACTTTGTATGCAATTGTCATTTATGCTTTCAAGTGAAAGTTTTTAAAGAAAAGTATCAGAGAGTTCTGAAGTCTTTTGATGTATTCAATTGTTGCTGAAAAGACATAGTCATGAATTTCATTATGACAGTATTTGAAAGCAAGAATTTGAATGAAAATTCAATAATCAATATCATGATAATCATGAATAGACTATTTAAACAAGTGCATTATGAGTTTATAAATGAAGTTACAGCTCTGAATACAGCTCAAGTCTTTTATCGCTCAGTATAAAAACATCATGAATTATCTGATTCAATCATCTTGAATCGAGAAACTCAGTTCATTAGTCATTTTTGAGATGAACTTTGCAAATGATTAAAAATTTAAGTTCAATTATCAACTGCGTTTCATCTTGAAATGAATGATCAAATCAAGAATACTAATGATGTTTTGAAGTAATATCTTCGAGTCTTCATGATCTTCATGCAGAATGATTGAGCTGCTTGACTGTCATCAGCTGAGTTTATCATCAACAATCACTTCTTCAAGAGTACTTAATGCACGTTGTTTCTAGCTAACTTCAAGCAGCATTCTTGAATGAGATTGAAATTAAAGAAAACTTTTATGAACATTATTAAATATTCAAATCAAATACATGTTGATCTGTTTATTCAGAAAATAAATTAAATCAATGAAATTCTGCAAGAACAAATGACTTTAGCTCAAACATCACAAAAGCAATTTGCTAATGCTCATTGAAAATACAGATTCAAATATGCAGTTAATGATCTAGTTTAATTAAATGCTTGCAATTTAATGATTCATTGACTCAGCAAGAAGTTATTCAACAAATTCAAGAAATTCTTCAGAATCATTAAAATCATTAGTTCTCATTCTTATTAGTTAAAATTATTTAATTTATAATTCTATCATGATGTCTTTTATATTAATTTGCTTTGATCTGCAGTTGATAATTTCTTATTTGAACAAATATTTCTTGTATCGTTTTCAATAGTTTTCACTGAAGAAATGATTAATTGAAAGATGAACGAAATATTGAACTCTCAAGTAAAAAACTCACAACTAAAGTATTTAATTAAGTGAACTGAGATAGAAGAAAACAGTTGAATAAAGTTTATGAATGTGATGAATGTCATTGAGATCATGAACATCTATCATGCTCAAAATTCTAATCATTCAAATAAAGATTCTTGAATCACTTATGTTCAGAGAAACAATGACTTCAAGTATGAGTTCAAGAATTGAAAGTGTCACAGAAGCTTCGATTTCAAAAGAGAGATTTATTGTCATGATTTTAGTAAGTGTTATTCAAAAGATGTTGAAAAAAGAAATGTTAAATGATGTTAAATGTTGTTACGAGTAATGTTATGAATGAAGTTATCAGTAATGTTATGAGAATCATTAGATATGAATGATACTCAGCGTTCAGTAGATATAAAATCTCTGAACAGTTCTTTTTCTTTTCTTTCTTCTTCATGTAACATCTTGTATCTTAAATCTAGTTTCTAGAATTTAATTTTGATTCAGTTCAGCTTTCAGTTCATGACATAAAATGAATAAAAAGAACTTTAATATTGAAAACAAAGTTTATCTGTGCTGTAATTGCAAGAAAAAATCATGTCTGAATAATGATGAATATAATAAACATCTTTATGATTCTTCTAGATTCATTGAATGTTTTTTCAGCATCATCATCAAGATTGATGATGAGAAATACTGATATGTAACAGTCATATGAAATTCTGAGCATAATCATGAAGTTATTCTTGCTGAGATTCACTCAACAATCAGAAAGTTAATGATGATGATGAAGATATACAATGAAATTACTCATCAAATCAGAATAGAAATGAATTTCAATCAGATTCTGATTCATCTTTGACTTGATATCAATGAAACTCAATCTCTTTTCAAATGTATGAATATATACAATGTCAAGAACTCAATGAGAAGTCAGACTTTAAGTGCTCTGACTTTGATTCAGACTTTGTTTCAGCAACTGCAGCTCAATGAATGATTCTTTTGATATAAAACAAATGAGTTCAACAAGATCATTAAACTATTCTTTAGCAAAATCAATTGTCAGAAAATCTTAAAGTTTAATAATGAGATTTTGATAATGAACTGCATTTATAAAATTAATTGATACAAGATATTTCTACTGATTATCAATGAAATCATAATTTTAAACATAATTTTTTATGTTGAATTCATCTTTTTGATAGATAAACATATGAAAGATGTAATTTTTCTATTACTTTAACTAATAGAAAAAAAAAGGTATAATTAAGTATTAACTTAACTGAATCAACTTTATGAGAAGTTTAATATCATTCAATCAAAGATGATCTTGACTGACTGTGAGCAAGATCTGATCAATGCTTTCTGACAGATGTATTTTATAACAACTTATTTACTGTGCATCTGACATGTTAACAAGAACGTGTTAATTAACTGTTGCAAGAGTTTTGAAATCAATGAAAAGTGAAAGAAGTTTTATTCAATCTAACACAAAGTCATGTACATTCATACTTCAAAGAAGTATGAAGCTCAGAACGATCAGCTTAAATGAATCTACAATGAAAAACATTCTGCAGCAATGTTATATCTAGATCTGTTATTAAGTTTGAGTTACTCAACTCAACTCAGATTGAATTTTGAGTTCAAGTTGAGTTGAAGAAGATCAATTCAACTTAAACGAGTTGAGTCAGATCTTCGATTCAACTTGATCAACTTGATGAGTTGACTTGAACTCAATTTCAGGCCTACTTTCTATCAAATTCTCTATCAAATTTTCTATCAAACTCTTTACTTTACTTTCTACTCTACTTTTTATTCTACTTTCTACCCTACTTTCAACTATACTTTCTATTATATTTTCTATCAAACTTTCTACTCTACTTTCTACCCTACTTTCTATTCTACTTTCTACTCTACTTTCTATTCTACTTTCTACTCTACTCTTTATTCTACTTTCTACTCTACTTTTAATCATACTTTCTATCATATTTTCTATCAAACTTTCTATTCTACTTTCTACTCTACTTTCTACTCTACTTTCTACTCTACTTTCTACCCTACTTCTCACTCTACTTTTCATTCTACTTTCTATTCTACTTTTCGCTTTACTTTCTACTCTACTCTCTATTCTACTCTCTGTTCTACTTTTCATTCTACTCTCTATTCTACTCTCTATCATATTTTCTATCATATTCTCTATCATACTTTCTATTCTACTCTCTATCATATTTTCTATCATATTTTCTACACTACTTTCTATCATATTTTCTATCATATTTTCTATCAAACGTTTTATCAAACGGATTGCAAAATTGATTGCAAAAAAATTTGGAAAAAAAAAGTATGATAGAAAATATGATAGAATTTTGTGTCGCAACTGACGCTAGCCTCAATCAGGCTAGCAAGCAGTGTAATAACACTGCAACAACTATGTTTCTAATTGAACGACTACTTTCTCTGCTTCTACTACAACTTCTACTGCTGCTTTTATTGCTTCAACAGTATAATAGAAAATATTATAGAGAATATGATAGAAAGTTTGATAGAAAGAATAATAGAAAGTAGAGCGAGAAGTAGGGTAGAAAGTATGATAGAAAGTATACTATTTTTAGAAATTGAGTTCAAGCAACTCAACTCGATTTCAAGTTGAGCTCGAGTTGAGAGAAATCAACTCAATCTCAACTCAAATTCGATCTTGAATTGAGTTGATCTCTCTCAATTCAACTCAATTCTGATTCAACGACAGATCTAGTTATATCTGATCAGTGATCTGCTTCAATCATACAAGAAGAAGTTTATCAAGTGCTGAATCAATAAATGTCTGAATTTCAACAATCATGCAATCTTTCATGATGAAAGCAGTCATGTCAATTTGAAGCAAAATCTTTTAAACTTCATTAATGATTTTAAGATGATGATGAATAGTCTGAAGCTACTGCTTATAAATCAACATCAAGATCATGTTATGATCATTAAAAAAGCAAAAATTCAAATTTCTCATACTGTTTGAATTTCAATACTATGAGATCTCATTACTCATGTAACTTCTTTTGCTCTTTTATGCATAGTTGAACAGTATAAAATGTTGATCTTAGAAGATGAATTTTTAACGACATGCAAACATATATACTTAACATTCATGAAACTATCTTATGTTCATCAAATTCAGATGCATATTTACAATGTAGCAGAAAATGAAGTTTTAAAGCTGAAAAATATACATTCACACTGATGATTTAACAAATTTACAGTGATATGAATGAAGAATGATATCAAAGTCACTGCAGTTTTTATCAATTCACTTTTACTTGTTCAAAATTTAACTGTCATGAAGTTAAAGAATCAATCTGTTGAAGCGCAAGATAGAGAAAATCAAAGATGTCAAGAAAAACATGAAAATTCAACTCAGCAAAATCTTTCACAATTTGAGCATGTTTTAACAAAGATAAAGATGAAGCGAAGATAGAAAATGATGAAGTCAATTACAATTAAAGAATGAGAAAGAAAAGAAGAAAGAGTGAGAAAGAATAAGCGAAGAGAGACAGAAAAAAATAGAGAAAGAAGTAAAGAAAGAGAAAGAAATCAGAATGTTATCTTTTCTTTGATGCACATGAAAGCAGATTTATTTGCAGCATTTCATATGTAACTGCATTTTAAAACAATGTAGATTTCAAAATTATGAATGATTGAGAGCGCATTTATGAATATCAGCGTGTTTACTAAATTTGATGAGATCATAATTAAACTCTTTTACTTTTTCTATTATGACTAAAGTATAAAAAAAGTGTACATGTAAAGATGAGAATGTATATGTAGAAAGAAAGAGTGTATCAATATTGAAACTCTAATTTAAATATTTAAAAATAATTTATTAACTTTTATTATTAATATGCTTTAAAATATACGATTAACAATTTAATTTAATTACTTAATGACTCAGTAAAAAGTTATTTAATAAATTTGAAGAATTTTTTAAAATAATTAAAATAATTAATTCTTACGTTTATTAATTAAAATTATTTATTGATTAACTTTATCATGACGTTTTTTATATCAGTTTGCTTAAACTTATAATTAATGACTTTTTATATTAATAAATATCTTTAA
>JAABUL010004574.1_pt1 | contig 18302 bp, 22 predicted proteins | sample 5559151 | NCBI WGS metagenome assembly JAABUL01 (sample SAMN10711876, study PRJNA513368) | rock metagenome | isolation source: Antarctica rocks | place: Antarctica: Victoria Land, Pudding Butte sud | reverse complement strand
TCGTCTTGTTCCTGGGCTAATGCATATCAGCAAGGACTCCCGTACCGCATCCTTGGAGGCAGCTGTCGATTGGGCCGTTTCGGATGTAATGGAAAGTCACACGGCGCGTAAAGAGGTCTGTGATTGTGGTGAATGCCGTGGTCGAAAATGAGTGGACGTTTGACTGGAAATAAGGTTGCGGGACTGCCGTCGATCCTCTTGGCATCTCTGGCGCTTCATGAGGCTATTTTTGGATATGGCATCTGGTGCTTGGCTCCGAAGCAGACCCCGACTAAAATCTGTTGAAAGCAGGTGAAAGGAGCCTCAGCCGCTTTTGACGCCCCGGAAACAACCTTGTCTGGAGATCATTAAGACGAATCATTACAGCTTCAGCGAGCCTCATCCCTCCGCACGGCAAACAGTCCAACAGTTGCGGCTGAGAAACTTAGGCCAGCTTGTAGGGACGGCACGCACGACACAAATGTGAGCACAACTGAGAGCACAGGTAACCTTTGAGTTCGCCAAGATGGGATGACCCTAGCCATCACAGGCCGTCTTCTTTTTCGTGCTATGTTTGGGTATCAATATTGACTTCAACATATCGCGGGAGTCTGGCATGACTTTTTACAAGATTTTGGTGTGGCTATAGTGAAGCCTCTTCAGTCCATACCTACATTATTCCTAATTCAATGTATCCATTCGAGGGTCGTCGTAAGGCAATGGCATACGTGAGATTCTGCAAATTCTGCTGTTCACAGCGCTGCTGAACAAGATTAATACAACTCTTTTGAGAACCTCGACCTAAATAAACGATTACCATCCAAAACTCTCGAAACAAGAACCATCTCAATCCACACATCCCGAACCCTAAAACCCACCACCACCCACCCCTCCACCCCTAAACCGTCTCCCCCTTACAAAGCTGCCCCTTAAGACACCCCGCCTCATTCAACGTAACATTCCTCTTCCAATGAAAGCACGCCCCGACCGTCTTCGTATTATAGCAAATCGCCGGCGTCCCCGCCTTCGTCTCGTACGCTTCGCTGTACAAATACTGATTGCACGCGCCCGGCGTGTAGCGCGGGTCGCCGCTTTGCCCCGGAGCGAAACCAAGTATGTCGAGCTGTTCGCGGGAGTTCATGTCGCGCGAGAGGGTGAAGGAGGCGATGGTGCCGGGTTCGGCGGAGCCGTAGATTAGGTGGGTGTGGGTGTCGCTTGGGGGACCTTGGCAGGCTTTGACGGGCCTAGGGGGTTGAGAATTAGTGGTGGGAGCTTTTAGTGACCGTGGGAGGGTGGTTTAGGGTAGGGGATGGGGGATTGGTGTCTGGGAGATTGGGTCTGTGATTGAGACGGGGGGTTATGGCAGAGACTCTGGGGTGGGAGGATATGGGGCGGGACTTACCAGGTTGTTATGCCCATGGTGGAGACGACCATTCTGTTGTCGTACATGTCATTATCAACAACGTTGTTGAAGTTGTTTGTGCCTGTTGGGGACGAGAGGGTGAGGGGGAAGAGGAGGAGAGCCGCTAGTTGATATATCATGTTTGAAGATTGATAATTTTGCTGGGACTTTTGAGTATTCTTTCCGTTCTTAGGGGAAAGGCAGAGATCAGAGTAGATGATATTCCTTGTGCTGTGTGCTTGGTTTAGTGAGGAAACCTCCTCGACTTTAAAGACCGCTGATGGGGGTCGATGCTCATGAACCCTTGAGCATACGGACAATGGAGGCAAATTGAGCTTCGCTATTTTCAATAGATCGTTGTAGTCGAAAATAGAAGCATAATATGCAGGAAGCGTTCTGTTCCCTTTTTGGGTATCAATAGGCCGGCTCATGAAAAGCTTTCTCGTAACCTTCCTTCACCTTTGATATCGCGCTAATCTTCTTTGAGACTGCTTGTTCAAAATTAGAACGAAGAAACAAAGTATTGTCAATCTTCGTCGCCAGCATTCGTGGAATGTACCGTAACAGTCTGCTGTGCACATTGTGTAACAACACCACGAGAGGTGGAGGATTGGCCTTACAGTAATGCCTTTATTTTGTAGGCGCCTCAGGTCTAGGACCTGACAAAGGTTAGCAACGGGAAATGGATTTCTGCACGACTGGCTTGTGCTCTCTCAACCCAAGACTTACCTGCAAACACACGTCCCACAAAAGTAAGGATGTCGAAAACGGCCAGTAATCAGCTTTTCATTTGCCCCCACGGAATGAAAACCTTCAACTGCAGACATGCTATTAATCCAATATCGTAACCTCCATAAGCCTTCCGCTTTCTCTCAGAAATCCAACAACAGCTGCGGTGCCAATTTCTCCAAGTCTTCAACCTGCACCACCATGTTAGCACCCTTTCCCATGTTTACCGCCCCTATTCACCCCCCTTCGCTCCCTACACCCCACCCCTCCCGAAGCAACATCGACTCACCTCCAAGAACTCGCCCGCCAACCCAGGAGCCACAGTTCCTTGCGCAACAGCCTCACTCCTTTCAAAAGCTGCCCTTGCAATCGCCTCCCGAACAAAGGTCTCCATATACTTCCCCACCACGCCCTCCGCGTCCTTTCTGATCCGCATCTTGCTCTCTTTGAAATGATGATGTAGCAGTTTCGTCAACAGAGCAGGTGGTATGGTGGGTGGTGCATCTTGCGTGCTTGTAGCAGCTCCATGGGTGGGAAGGGCGGTGTCAGAATCTTCTTCGGAGGCGGAGTGAAATGAGTGATGGGTGTCGCTGGGGATTTCGTCATCGTCGTTGTCGTCTTCTGCGTCTTCATCGTCGTCGGAGGCGGAGGCTTCGTTTGCGGTGAATGAAGGGCGGCCTCGCTTGCCTGTGGGCGCGGATTTGCGACGCGGTGCTGCGGTGGTCTTGGTGGATTTGGAGGCAGGGTGGGGAGGTTTAAAGGAGGGAGTTTTGCGCTTGTGGGCGGGTTTGGAAATTATGGGTGGCATGACTGAGCGGAGTGGGGCAGTTCTCGAGTTGTTCTGTTTAGTGTGGATACAAATAGTTCTACGCGTGTGGGTCTAGGTCATCGATTGGACGCAGACACGACACGGGCTTCCTATATTTCACTCTGGCAATTCTTACAGTCTTTCACTTCGATCAATTGAGATACACTTAGTCGCTATTGATCTAATTAAAAGAGTGATAAAGATTTGGCTACATGAGAGCTTTGATAGGATTCTGATTCTCAGAATCGCATTCCATGTCTCACAATGGCTACATCACCGTGTTTCGGGCAAAAGAACGTTCCATGAGCATTTAGTGTAGCCATATGCAGCGTGTTGTGATTGAGCCAGTCTTTCGGCAAATAAAAATGTCTCTTCATGTCCTGCCGGCCAGTGTCAATTCTCCATGTACAAAGCCAGTAGTCGTGATCAAGAAAGACGATTTGATCTTGATAGGTGCCTACCAAACGTTTGATTTGAGCCGCGAGCTCCGCCATAAAGTCATTTGTCAATGAGTGCGGATGCTGAACTTGCAGATCAGAGGTAGAGAGAAACTCGAGATGCAGGCCGCTTGATAATCGAGTGTCCGCGTGACCGGCGCTTGATATGTATACAATGTACTGTTGGTTATGGGTCAAGGCAACCCAATGAACAACCTTGCCGTGGGATGCGGTGGGATCTGCTGGGATAGACTCCGCAGGCGGGTTACTTATTGGATCAGTATGGTCCAACGCCTTCCAGCTATAGGTATGTACCACGGATGGATCAATCCATATCAAGAGCCCACGTTCAAGAGGGTGCTGGATCCATCTCCTGCCTGGACTTGGGCTCCAACGTCGACAGCATACTTCCTTTTTTGATTTGAGATTCCATATTCTGTCAGTGGAGCCTGTCGAAATGAGTAGCAATCTTTCGGACTCGTCTAACAAGAATTGCTGCACCGGCTCGTCTATTCGGATGTCGAAGACCGGAAAAACGCCAAATGCGTTGTTCGTTTTCGCCTCCACCCTTTTCGCTACGATCCGACCGGAGTCATCCCCGGATATTACGTATCTATTAGAGTGAGACCATGCCAATGTTATAATCGAGCTGTGGGAAGAATGGGCGAAGACTTTACGCAATTTTCGGCCGTCAATGGCGTCATGAATGCAGACAGTGCCGTCCTCGCGGCCAGCGCAGTAAAGATTATCCGCAGAGCCATAGGCCAAAGCTGTGACATGAGCTTGGCTGCTTTCGTCGCGTGCTATCACCGGTTCAATCGGTATAGAGCTTCCTCGATCTTCGAGCCCATAGTCATCAGGTCTTACAAGGGCATCAGGCTCCCATACATTGCAAATCGTACCACGTATATCATAAAAGCGCTGACCGTCCGGGCTGAAAGCCAAGTTCTCGATGAGTTCGTTCTCATTGACTAATTGATATATGAGACTAAGCCGCGGGAAACTGAAGACGCTGATCGTTCCCATATGGTCGCTTGTGAGCAGTAAACTACCATCTTTGCTGACAGTCATCTCATGGGGCTTCACATGGTCGAACTCGTACTGCTCCTCGTCGTATATGTGCCACTCGATAAGGTTTGTATTGTGACAAAGAATGAGGACTGAATATCCGTCGGCTTGCCATTGCATAGTCAAGGGAGAGAACAGCGCGTCTGTGCTGCTACGAACCCTGCATCGCAAGCATCGTTGAGGCTCAGTCTCGAACAGGTCCCACACTAGAGGAGGCTTTCCCCTCCAGGCCACTGCAAGCTTGGTCAAGTCTGGGCTAATAGCCATGATGAGGGGACAACCATAATCTTCCACCGAGGTAGGGACGGTAAATTGCCATTTCTGTTGTGATGTTTCGAGGTCATAGCATGTTACTGAGCAATCATCAAGACCGATAATCAAATCGGACCCAGCACTGCCAAAAGCTATTACCATAGTGAGTGCTCGAGATGTCTTCTCGAGCCGGTAAAGCTGTGTGCCGGAGGAGATATCCCAAATTCGATAGCTTTCGCTGCCTGCCGTCGCCAGAAGGGTGTGAGACCTACTCAATTCCATGAACGTCACATACTCCCTATGTTGAAACCTTCGCGCTTCTTCGCAGGTCTCAGCATACCACACGACTACAGTGCCGTTGCTACTGACCAATGTTAGGAAAAATGAATCAGCCGCAAGAACTTTGAATGCTGCTTCCTCCTTTCCAACGCTCACACTCGCAAGGCAATCGTCCCACCCTTCCGAAAGCAGTCCACTCACAGAGATCGACCTTTCTCCTGATCCATATACAGTGCTCATCATTGATGCACGAGGGCAGAAAGGAGGAATAAGCCGGTACACTGATGATGGGCTCTGAATCAGATTGGGTCCGAATTTTCCAACTATACGGATGAAATCGACTGCCCATAGATATATGCTCCTTGAGTCATCGCTGTCGAGATCTTCAAGAGTCATAGGATATTCATCACTAATTAGGTTTCGTCTGCGTGATATTCTCTTGGCGTAGGCTTTCAGGAATTGGGCCGATCGAGTGAGATATCTCAGGTTTCTTGATAACGCGATGGCCTCTATCCAAGAAAGGCAGTGTCTCATGAAAAAAACCTTTAGAGCGGCTGGCAACTGCTCCGAATCCAGGGATGATTTAGAAACATGGAAAGCATAATAGCATACCGAGTAGCCGAGGAATGGGCTTCCCTTTTCGGCAAGCAGTAGCCTGTTCGTCTTGGGTGCCGTTCCTGTTGCAGTAGTAGTGGAGATCTCAACGGTCTTGAAGATACGTTTCCACTTCTCGTCAGACAGATGCTTCAAGCAAACAATCGCGATGTGTTCGTGGCCTTGTCCAGAGTCGATGAATGCTGGTGCACCAAGGCGATCACTCAGAAGAAATTGGCGCGCCGTCATATGTATCAGAGATACCTTATCGTTGTCAACGGAGATGAAGTTCCCACATATTTGAACGATCGTTTCCTGCAATCTGACAAACCCCGAGAACTCAGGCTCCAATGCTGCCTGCAATTCAGCGACGCTCAGAGGTCTCCAGCAGCATGCAGTCCACGTTAGTATCCTCTTTGCCATGAGCTGTAATCTAGGAGATTGAGACTCAATTTTTTCTAGCATTCGAATGTATAGGTGTTCCATCCCCTTTGGCATTTCCGTCAGAACTTCGCGGATGTCATCCTGCGTATGCCAATTATCACGCAACGTCTCAAGAGCCAGTTTGACCCAAAGAAAAGAGCCCCCGGCGTTCGATAGAACCTGTTCTATGATATCCTTCCGAATGTTTTGGTCATCGTCCGGTAAAGCTTCACAGACGGCATTGCTGACATACGCTCGGATATCACTACCTGTATCATCTTCAGAGAGGAAGCAGGTATGGATCGAGGATCCACACAGCGCAGTTCCAGATGGTATCCTTATAGGTCTGCTAGTGATGAGAATTTTGATTGGCGTCAACGACCGAATTTTCATAAAACTACTGATCAGCGTGGACGGCGCGTCCGCCTCATCGAAGGCGTCCAACACCCAATACATAGGCTCTACCTTCATCTTGAAGATTATCCCTTCGAATATTTTCTCCCATATCACACTAAAATTCTGGACCTGTGAGCTGAATGAAATGCCCGTTTCTTCATTCAGAGCGAACAGCCTCTCTCTAAAGTCCTCATTCACAAATGCTAGCTGAGAGGCGAGGGAGCGAAGACAATACGCTGCCGTCCGTTTGTTTTGATGGCTGGCAGAAAAAAAGTGATATTGACAGCTCCTTTCAGCCCCGTGGTGTAAAAGGTAGTCGACCACGTAACTGGCGAGAACTGTTTTGCCCGTAGCAGGAAGGCCAATGAGCCAAAAGACGCTCGGGCTCTGGGATCCCTTAGAACCTTTCATCCATTCTACAAAGCCTTGTTTCTGTGTAATCCATTGGCAAGTTCCGTTCATCGCCCTACCGCGGCAGGTCTTGAACTCGTCCTCGCCACATTCTCTCATACCCATTATGGCTTCTATGCTCTTGGATAAGCCAAACGTGCTGCTAGTCCTACGTGCATGGGCTATCGATCCTTCAGAGATATTAGCTCCGAGATTGCTCCAGGAGCGCGTAAATCTAAAATCAATTACCTTGAAGTTATTGCGGAAATTAGACGTGATAGAGGAAAGCTATCCATTGTACTTACTTGGAGCACCCAGCTTAGACAACTTTGACGCCCACAAATTGAGCATATTCTTCACACTGATGTAGTTTCTATCGTCTCGATTTTGAAATTTGCAGATGCTATGATGATCTGCGTTGAGTGGATTTGACATCTCCTGAGGGTAACCCAAAATTGCAGACTCTTTCTCGACGACTAGAGATTTTTTTATGCCAAAATTTGTCTTGAGGGTCTCAAAGAAAGAGACTAAGGACAGGTCTCCGCACAAGGTTCGGAACTGTTCGTTTATGTCTTGTATAGTTCGTGAATGTGTCTCCAGGTCCTCAATATAAGCCTTTGGTGGCGCACCAAGCGGTGCTGTCGCCAGGATGGTATTGAGGATCTTCGTGTAGTGTGCACCTCTGTGTGGCGTGGCAAGGAACATGATTCCATGCGTTTTCGCAATGATATGGGCATATTGATCATCATGCTTTCCGAGGACATATGCTTTTTTCACCACCAAGCCTCCCATAGAATGTGCAACGAATATGATGGGCTGCCGGCCAACGGGTCCGCGGTCCTCCCTAAGCCCATCAGAAAAGACCAACATCTGAAACAGAAGGTCTTTGGCAAAGTCGATGATATTGAGGTTGGTTCCAGCGCCCTTGAAATTGGAGTTGTACCCATAGGTAAAGATTCTGTAAGACGATAATCCATCTTCTTCAGCCAGCCACACGGGCCAGAAGTAGTTCACATTCCTGTCCCAGGACCACGTTTTTCGCGCTGTACCTCCCAAGCCATGTATGAATATGATGTCCCCGCTGGGATGAGGATTGTCGTAAACTAAGTGAAGCCCCAGAGGATCAGGAGATTGTTTTCCTCCTTGAGACACAATGTCTGTGCTAGCAAACGTGGAATTCGAATTGGATGGCCTGCGGAGGAGATCTCCTCCACTTCTGTGCCGAAACGATGTCTTGCCATCGCGCTGAGAGTTTTCATTGGGAAAGCCGACGGAGGATTGCGCCCTGATACGCGGTTGAGGATCGGATTCAGAAGATAGTACCTTCTCGAGGACAAGGCCATCTCCAGCATAAGGTTCACCGGAAGCGGGTCCGCCGCTGTGGTAAGCGCGATGAGGATGTATTCCAATCTTGCGCAGCTATGTACCTCGTGACCTACATATCAGCGCATTCTGCACACAAGCTGATAGCGTTTGAGGGCCACCGACCATTCTGCAGGAAGTGGCTGTCAATATGACATATCCTACTCGGCTGATCGCCCGCCGCTACCAGGGACCGTTCATATTATAACAAGATGAGGCAAGAGGCACTGGGAAGGCTACAACAGTACAGCGTCTCCAAAGGGTCCTCAGGATGATGGTACGATCTAGCATGCAAGGCCGACGATCCCTGAGGCCTGGCAACTACCCCGCGAGCGGAGCCTCACTGCTCCAACTACTGCGTAGCTTCTGCTCCTGCTTGCTATGCCTCGGTCCCTTTCTCTAGTTATTTACATATGTTGATATCAAACTCAAAACCTCTTCAGCAATGGCTCCAACGTCTATGATGGTCGCGTCTGGGGCGGAAGTCACCGACTCCATCTCTAGAATCGAGATCAGTGAGAACCATCGGAAGCTCGAACAGACGCCCTCGGAGACCATCCTGCCCCCACAACCCAGCGGTAGTTACGATGTGGACGAGAGTGTCAGAGCCTGTGAGTTTGAACGGTCACACTTCGATTGGATGATCTTGATAAGTTCCAGCTTTTCCTGTCCCTCGAACAAACGTCGTACATGTGCAGGATTATGGCATGTCACTCTGGGGTAAGACTGCAAAGGTCATTGTCGAGCTTCCCTCCGGAGAAGTAGAAAGCTACTCCTCAAGGTTGGATCGGTTCGGAACGACGAGGCATGAAACAACTGATTTCAGTCCTCCAGGGTATTACGTTGGGAGCCACAGGGAAGCATACGTGCGAGGGCGAATTTGACTCTCTGAAAGCCATTCACGCTGTTCCTCCTGGCTTCGTGCCACAACCCTATGCTTGGGGGAAATTTGCACAAGACGATCCCGAAATCTATTTTCTCCTTACAGAATTTCGAGATGTTGGTAAGCAGGTACATGCTAAAGACCTATACCCCAAACTATTCTCATTTGCCAGTCACCTCGCACATGGAATTCGTCTTTCGTTTCGTGTCACTGTCTCGAGGCTAACCACTAAAGCCGGCAAGTCCTATAAAGCTCGCGGCTGGCTTGGCCAATCTACATAAGGAATCTGTATCTCCCACTGGAAAACTTGGCTTTCACATGGCAACCTGCCACGCCAAGATCGCTCAAGCGGTCGACACCTGGGAAGAGTCATGGTGTACTAGACACCTTGGGCATGTGATGACCTTGGCAAACCCAATCCTCCAATGGCCTGAATTTGACGTTGTGTGCAATCTTACCCAAGAAAAAGTCGTTCCTCGGCTTCTTCTGCCACTGCAGTCGCAGGGACAGGTCCTGAAACCCTCCCTTCTTCACGGCAACTGCTGGGATGGTGAGTGATGGCTCTCCCTCAAACTGGCGGTCTTATGTTTAATGAAATAAGGCAACGCTGCCTTGGACTAGAGAACAGGGGATGCATTTGTGTTCGATGTCTGCTCGTTCTATGATAATGAATACGACACTGGCAACTGGCGGGCACCCCGGCACCGTCTAAGTAACAAGACATACATCAGAGAGTACAAATCCCGGCTTCCAGTATCACCTCCTGAAGACGACTGGGATGCCCGCAATATGCTCTACTCGCTGACATTCAATATTGGCAATACAATCTACATTCCTGGTTCCAGCCAGAAACAGGTAGTCTATGATGATATGACGACGTTGTGTAAAATGTTTTGCGCCGATGATCTCAAACGAAATTTAAAAAGTATTGGAAGCAACGACTCTGAAGACGAGCCGGCAACGGCGGGCATGAATGCCGATGAAGAGGACATGGAAGAAGATGTCAAGGAGGAGGAAGAGGAGGAAGTGGAGGAAGTGGAGGAATAATAGTGGAGAACGGTGGACGCGGAAACATACCGAATTGATTGAGCATAGCAACGTAGTTGTTTAGATACTCTAGCGACGGGGTCAGATTGTAATCTTTACAAATACTGCCATGAACTCCAATCGTGAAGAAGTATTGTTCACGAAACAAAAGCCCGTACGCACAGCTTCCGAACATCCAATTAGCTCCGATCCACATATCAAGTAATTGACTACTTAAATTCACAAACCACAACTTTCGAACCTGCCATGTCTGACACCCACCCCCCCAAACCCAAATTCCCACCAGTCCGCGCCTGCATATTCGACGTAGACGGCCTCCTCATCAACTCCGAAGACATCTACACGGAAATCTACAACAACATCCTCCGCTCCTACAACGCGCCCGACCTACCATGGAGTATCAAAGCCAAACAGCAAAGCAGAGGCCGCGAAGTACCCATCCCTATCCACACCCACATCTATTCCCCTCCTTCCATCCACGATCTAAGCTAACAGCACTTCACCAGGGTACACTCCAACTCCTCGCCTGGGCCCGCCTCCCCCTCACCTACACCGACTGGACCGCCCAAGTAACAGCCCAACACGCCCTCTTCAAAACCTGCTCCCCACTCCCCGGCATCCCCTCCCTCCTCTCCACCCTCTCCTCCGCAAACATCCACACCGCCCTCGCCTCCTCCGCCACCAGCAAAACCTTCGAGCTGAAAACATCCCACCTCCCCACCCTCACAGCCGCGTTTCCACCCCACCATCGTGTTTTTGGCGACGATAAAGCTATGAGTGAGGCGAGGAAGAAACCGATGCCTGATGTTTTTTTGCTGGCGCTGGAGAGGATTAATGAGGGGTTGGAGGAGGGGGAGAGGGTGAGGGGGGAAGAATGTTTGATTTTTGAGGATAGTGTTGCGGGGGTTGAGGGGGGTTTGGAGGGGGAGGGAGGAGGAGGTGCTGGGTGGGAGGGGTGGGGAGGGGGGTGTGGATGTGAGGGTGGATGAGGAGGGGTGTGAGCAGCAGGCGGGAGAGCGAAGCCAGATGTGGTCGGAGGATGGGTGGGCGGAGATGTTGATGTCGTTGGAGGATTTTGATTATGGATGTTATGGTATACAATTGAAGCATAGCTGAGTATGATTGGCCGTTCGTTGCAGTAAAGAAGATCCTTTGAGATGAGCTGTGGGTGTTGGCAAGTGATATGTTTGGTCTTCATTCATTTGTATAATCGAAGTGTCCATGCCATGTCCAGATCCTACTTGTTGTTCGCCAGATTCTGCTGCACCATACCCCCAATCTTGCCGTCCGCGTTGAAGTTCTTGCCAATAGCACCCTCCTTGTCAAGAGGCCCTCCAATCTTCTGAGCGGTGCCCCCAAGGGCGCCGTCGGCTGTTCGTCACGTTGGTCAGCGAGTGCCCCGATCTCCTTCTTTGCTCACGTAGTAAATGTGGTGGGGGGAGGAATTGTACCGTTGAACATCGATCCTACCGCGCCATCTTTGGAGAACATGCTGGTGCCAGTTCCAGTGGTCTTCTCGCCAGCGGCGGGCTGCTGGATGTCAGAGCACGATCAGGATGACTGGGGACAGGTTGTAATCTCACTGTTTGCTTCACTGTCTCGTGGATACCACTGGTCATTTCAGTGTCGTTCATGGCGGAGTTTGCCCCCTTCTCCATTGTCTTTGCTGATTGATCACCGTCCATCTTGTGTGTAGCGATTGTATATCTTGCTGGAGAGACGATGTGCTTGAAGTTGAAGAGGCGGATCGATGGCAAAAAATGTTGATTTACAGATAGCAAATAATTACACAACCTTTGGTGGGATGGACAAGTAATCGTCATACACCGATGGCTGCCGGCCTTACCCGCGACCCTTTCAATGACGCAAGTGAAGCTCGATTCGCTCAATTGACAGGAGAAGTGAACCATAGGTCATCCTTTATTGATCTTTGCTGGAGCCTTGAGACCGCAATGTAGCTGCGTCCATCCACGGCTTGGACCATTTGCACTCTTCTCGCTCGGGCCGATGTCTGTATTCTACTAAGGGCCTTGCAAGGAAGGGACATGCCTGTTGCCTCAATCGATCTATGCCTAAAGTATTTGCAGGTGGTTGGGTGTATGAACAACATCCTGGGAGCTGCATTGCTTCTCGTCTAATCTGACACAAGCAACCTGAGCGATCATCACTCAGCGATAAACATTTGTTTCACCAAGTCGCGCCACGGCGTCACCCGTGGAAACCAATCCAAGGCTAGCTGGCCCCCAGATATTCGCATCTCCCCTCGTCTCCATGGCTTAATTCTTTAGTTCGCCGCTATACAAGGATGACCGTCAAGCTTGAAGCAGAGGTCCTTCGAAAGGCGTGGACGAAAGAGGAAATTGCGATCCAAATCGATATCGCGGGAGCTGGGTCGGGTATTTAGCTATTCGCCTAGGCCTCTCTTGGTGCGCTAGTATCATGTCTCCAACGTCCGATGCAACCTCTCTCGTAAAAATGCATGGCGACTGTCCCACTCGAGTATGGCGTCCTCCCGAAGTGTGCATAGCACAAAGGATGCCGTAGTCAGTTTTGCACTTATGGCCTCGCTGTCGCCATCTCCTTTCTTGCGTCTTGTAACCTACAGCACTTCGAGCGCATCTTCTCTCTTCTGCACTTTGTTTACAGCTAGCATTCCACGAGTGCGCCCTGCTCAGTGTACCACAGGAGCCTTACCTGCTTGGTTCGGATAATGGCTCTGTGCTTACCTGCATTGACCTGCATATGACATCTAGCTCGATCTGGGATCCCTCCCCTCCAATACCCTCCCGCTGGGAAAGAGCGGATGAGCGACTACCGGCATGCCTTCCTCTATGCGATCCGTCACTGTCTCCCCAGAGCCTCTTCGAGCGCCTACCCCCACCGCCAACGACTTCCCTACCCCGCAAGGTCAGATGTTTCACGTAACCAAACGTGATCAGGGTCTCGTGTCTCCGGCGCAGTCTTCCTTTTCCTTTCCTGACGAAGAACAGCCGCATGCTATTTCGACGCCTCGAGAAAGAATGGAAGAGAAACCGATAACTAGAAACATTGACCGAGGTGCTCCGGGGGATGGCCCCGTTATATCGGCGATTGATGGAACCCCGCAATTGCAAGAGCTTCGGAAGAAAAAGAGTCAATTCTACACGGAAGTCTTCTCGTACCGAGAACCTAATCTGTCACCGAAAGATCGGATATACAAAGACTCGATCGTCACGGCAGAGGTCAGGACTAATGTCATTGTACGCCTGGGAAATTCACCACCGCTTGACGCACCAAGCTGACCTGTCTGCTGACAACAGATTAAAGACGAATATGAATTCTTACAAGACTTTTCGCAGCAGCTTTCCCAACGCTACGAGAGACCTACCTCTTCCATCTTCATTACCCTCAACCACTCCGCATGTCTCCTTTTCGGCGGGACGTTCGATTCTGCCTATATACTCACAATCAGCGCTTTACCTTCCCAACTCCTCCCTACGACCAATAAGCGAAATGCTGCCCTGCTTCAAAGCTATCTAGCCGAGTCCTTAGGCGTGGCCCCCGTGCGAGGCGTCATTCGCTTCACTCGTATCCCAGATGAAGATTTAGCCTTCAATGGAACCACCATCCTCGGCCAGATTGAGAATTTGCAGAAGGCTCCGGGAAATCAGAATGCTTCGAGTGCAAGAGTCTCTGCTTTCCCCCAGAAACAGAGTAGCCGAAGATTAGCCCAAACCAAGCCGAGGGACCTCCCATTAAGAGGAGGAACATCGTCGGTTCCTTTGAGTAGGGTTGCAAGCCCGGCAATGCTGAGTCCTCCAATACCCGCGATACCCACACAGAAGAGCGCGATGGACCTCAAAGCAGAGAAAGTACAAAAGCTGGGTAGGAGGCGGTCTTTCATGGCTATGTTTAAGAAATAGAAGGCTTGATACATATCTGGGATGTTTGCATAGGTATATAACGGTGGGTACAGGGATGTAAAATATGGGTCGCTTTGGTCTGGGATACAAGGCAACGTTGCATCTGGATTTGGCTGATCCAACGGCATTGCTACCAGATCCTTGCATAAGGAATGCTTGGAAAGCAACGATGGTATAGAGTATATGCGGTTTGCTCGATCACTCTTGTTATTTTGATATCCCGTTCTGCAATCCTTGGAGGCTTGCTGCCCACGTTCGAATGGGTGGTCCTCGGGCGTTGAACCCCAGGTCCGCTTCGCTGATAATATTGCGTGTTGTCCCCCTTTCCCGTGATATGCGTCTTCGTGTCAATTCTTAAGCAACACATCGAATGCTTCACAGTCATTCATGATATACTTCAGAACCCTTTGCTTCTCTTACTCTCCACTGTGACAAACACTGGCAGCTTCCTACGTTCTGACGCCACTCGTTCATCATGGTCTGCCCTAAGCGAGTGAATGTGGCTGATGCAGGGGGAAAAGACACCAAGACCAGGAAGACAGAGGTACTCTCTCCTTGACCGTCATTGTTGGATTTCAGATTAGTGTCGATGAAACCTATTGACGTTATGGTGGACAACGCAACCAAAGCCCAGTCTAAGGGACTCTATACTTATTAGGAATATTGAAGAATACCCTAATATGACGCAGAACACTGTCAGTTTCCGATAAAGCCAAGGTCTAAAGGTCGCGCTTTATCACTGACATTATGAGCCTATAGAATTGTCGACGTCCCTTTTCTGTCCTCTTGATCGATGCTACTGTAGGCGATTATATGGTACGTCCCCCCTGCCAGACCCAAGAGCCCGTCTTCCGTGTAATAACAGAATCACTGAACAATATGACGCGAATGTGTAGTTCCGCAACGAGGTCCTCGAACTCGGCGAATCAGGCGCCGATATAGTGGTTCGTGAGTTGCGGACCAGAATGCAAGAATTCGTCACGGCTCGGCATCTCCCTGGTCAGCCATTGGTCGACATCGTCATACGGGTTTACACAAGCCTCAAGTCTCTATATGCGACAAGTAGCGAGGTTTTGAAAGAGAAGGGTGCAAGCTGTGTGCAGTCATTTGCGCAAGGGGTTGCGAAACGGCCAGAGGTTTTCCATGTACTTGGAGATGATATTGATATGGTGGAGGCGAAGGATGCTATATGCGGCATGTTTGCCCTTATGGCTCTTGGACAACAGTGGGCTTACTACTGGGATATTTTTGCAGCTTCGATTCGGGACTGGATAACCCATCCCAGCTGCGACCACGTCGTCCTTGGTGTTTGCAGCGAATCGAATTATGCCCAGTTGCTGGAAAAGGTTGAGAGAAGCTCTGATTGTAGGGACCAGGTCACGTTGTTGATGAGTGCGGCTGTTGCGAGGAGACTTGATAGGCTGATGTTCCAGATGACGGATGAATTTGATGGGGTTTTTGTCGGAGGTGGGCCTAATCTTTGAGAGAAGGCTACCCTTAGTCCAAGATATACATGCGCTCTCCTGGTATGCCTAGGTGGCTATAAACTGTCAACTCAGCTCCAAATTCGTCAAGGGCACACGTTGACAACCCTCGTCCAAACATACTCATTGGCTGACTCCGCTTTTAGGTTATGCTGGCATCCGAAAGCCCCGCTTCTTTCACTGTGGTGACACTTCACGTTTTCAAAACGATTCGCCTGTAACTTCTGGAATGAGTTGTGGCACACGCTTGATCGGTCCCGCGCCTCCTCTCGTTGTGTCGACTGCGACAGCTGAGCCTCATTATGACACAAACCTTGGCGCTAAATCCAGCACTACCTCAGATCTCTTGCCACAAATTCAGGAACCTCTGACCTGACTTCTTCAATCTTCCATGTGCTGTCAGTGATAGTCAAGACTGCTGCCATGTCCACAGGGAGTCCCCTTGAGGGCTACCGAGAACGCTTAACGTCCTTCAAAGATACTGATGCTGAGAGAAACGACATGTTTAGCGTGGGTCACGATGCATTCAGACTACTTCGATCTCCCAGTTGCTGATAAGCCGTATCACAGGAACTCATCAAGCAACTGGAGACGTTGCAGACTGATGGCCAAAAGATGCTGTCCGACTTCGAGAATGAACAAGCCAGTCGCCGTAGACTTCAAGAGGAAATCAAGCAGCTTGAAAGCCTCACCGTATGCGGCCCCCGATGTGGCTACGCCATTCTCACTAACAGCTATTCAGCGTACGCAGAATGCTCACCCTTTCATACTAGTGCTGATCGATGCCGATGCCGATGATTACATTGTGAGTTGTCAAGCTTGCTCTATCCACAGCTCTTGCACCAATTAGACTTACACGTTTGAATGATGTAGTTCCATGAGAAGTTCTTGAACAAGGGCGAAGATGGTGGCAAGGAAGCTGCGGACGAGCTCAACGACCGAGTCCTCGCGTACCTCCGAAGCCTCAACATTGACGTGAACGGCGCTAGGGTCATGATCAGAGCCTACGCAGATGTAAAGAACCTCCGACATGCTTGTGTAAAGAATAAAAAGATGGACAGCAGCGCAAATTTGAACCGTTTTGTGATCGGTTTCAATCAGCGTCAAGCGCTATTCGATTTTGTAGACGTTGGTGATTGGAAGGAGGGAGCTGACAACAAGATTCGAGGTATACTTCCTCCTACAGCTTTCGCAACTACCAATCAGATTGACTGACCTCTATGCCAGAGTGTCTCGACTTCTACGTTAACAGCTCGCAGTGCAAGCACATTATATTTGGTGCTTGTCACGACTCCGGTTACGCCCCTTGTCTTGGAAAATATGCTGCTGACCCTTCAACAAACGATCGCATTACCCTTTTGAAAGGATCGGTCATCCACCCAAGGATTGCAAACCTGGGCTTCAAGCATACCCATCAATTCGATACCGTCTTTGCGCCGAAGGACGTTCCCCTGGTTATCCTTCCCCAAGTTGTGTCTTCCTCAGCCGCATTACCAGTAAGACCTTCGTCAACTTCCACTGCTGCACAGGTTTTCATCAACCCATCTCCTCTCTCGGAGAGACTTGGACCGGTCCTGTATAACAAGACGGGCAAGCGCGTGGACAAGGTGCTCGACATTGATCTTACCTCCCCCTACCTCAACTTCTTGCGACACAATAACTTATGCAGTTGGTATTACCTCCGAGGCAGGTGTGAAGGTGGCTGCGTCAAGAATCATGCCATTGCCAGACCTCTCGATGCCTCGGGTTTTGATCACCTGTGGTATCTTGCACGCGGTGGTTTGTGCTTCAAGCTTCGGAAGGCTAAGGTTTGTGATGATCCCAAATGCATCTATGGGCATGAGGCGGGTCATCAGATTGGTTCTGGACGAGTTCGAGACTGTTGAAAGGTCTTAGTGTCTACAGTAAGTTCCGGAAGGGTATGGTCTGTGACGATCGAAAATCCGGTTATGGGCATTTTGTGGATTATTAGGTTGGGCGTTGTTCGACCTGGAGACTTTTAGAAGGTCCGAAGGCTCAAGGAAAGACTTGAGCCTTGTTTGCGGTGCAGCATTAGGGCTTTGGTTCTGTGTAGGCACTGCCAGGTTACGGGGTGCTTACAAGGTCCTACTTGGGTATTTCAATGAGCCGAAGACGGTAGGATACATTAGTTGGGAACAGAGATGATTATTGAAGCAGTTGTGCTGGAGCAGTGGCATGATTGATTGAAAGGCGAGATAGGCAGCATTTCACAGAAGACCACTAGAAATCTGCCCAGATCACGTTAAAGCCAGCAAGGGAAGCTTCAGCTTCGATCACGAGCATGCCTGAACCCTGAAATGCAATCCGAACGAGCATAGGGGAACACATCTCCAGATAAACACCACGGAATACTATAAGCAACCCAGAAATATGTTTGAACTCAGTAAGTCTAATACTCCAGACGAACCTCTAGAAAGCTCAAAGCGGCATCAAACTCATCCACTCACTCGATGAGCTCAACTTCCTAATATTTCTCGGCCTTGATGCAAACTTTATCCTTCCTGAAGATCCGTTTCTCACCAATCCTTCTACAGTCACATCAGCAATCAAAATTGACCACTCATCGCGCTTCACCTCCTAATCTGCCAACAGCTCTCACAAAAGTCATAAACCCTACCGCCATGTATCTCTCACTCTCATCCAGCAATATCCGATTCATATAACTATCCTATAGCCATGAGGTCAATATCATAAATCTCATCAGAACCTGCGCTATCCATATACACCCTAACCATAACAACCTCTGCTTACAACAGTATTATACACGCAATTCTAGGGTAAGGGGAGGAGGTAGAGGCATGATGAGAAGAGGGGTCTTTGGGACTGGAGTGGGGAGAGGGTGGGTG
>JAABUL010004573.1_pt1 | contig 18314 bp, 31 predicted proteins | sample 5559151 | NCBI WGS metagenome assembly JAABUL01 (sample SAMN10711876, study PRJNA513368) | rock metagenome | isolation source: Antarctica rocks | place: Antarctica: Victoria Land, Pudding Butte sud | reverse complement strand
CGCCCTTGCATCCGCTGTCAACAACCAACGCCCCTCACCGAAACTCGCACTCCTTCGCCACCATCCGCAACTTCCACCGATCTACCTCAACACATCTTCTCTCGAATTTGAGATAAAACAGAGAGGGGATCCTCGGTGAGTCCCTGTTTGAGTCTTCGGTACAGAGAGGAGCTCGGACCCATCACGGAATATATGCTCTTAGTGGAAGCTTTTCTCAAAGAGGTAACAGCGAGTGTTGGCTTGAAGTGGTCTTACCTGAAGTGGAAGACGGACCAGAGGGGTAATTGGCGGGTTTGTCTCATCTCAGTCGGGTGGAGGTATACAGAGGTGGGATATCATGTTACTGTCGTCGAGGATTCGGCATCCCGTCGTTGTCGTCGCGCTGTCGTCGTGGCCCGAGGAGGCGGCGCGACGTCGTCCCATCCGGGGCCGGTGTTGTTCCTCTTCCGCGTTCCGTGTTTCTTGACTCGGTTTCATCAGACTGTGCGATGGATTATCAAGCTGACCTGGATGTCTCTCCACCCCTTCCCTGTCCATACATGTATGCACCACCGCCTGTCACAAAAACCATCCGCCTACGCTATTTGACCGACGTCAACAAACCCCTTCTCTCCCAACCGCCCTTCGCCTCATGTCTCGCTGCACCTCACTTGTCGCGATGCTGGAACTCAATATGCCGCCGACAGTCGAGCAGCTGAATCACTCGCTACCCAACTGTCGCATCGCCTTCCCGAATCGGTCAGACAAATCCTGCGTGAACGTCAACCCGCTTGTTCTTCCACCATATTTCCTCGACCTCGAATTCAATGACGACCCCAAATGAGGCGTTCGAGCCGCAACGAGTGATCAGTGTGAACATGGACTACAACCCGGAGCATGAGAATGAGCATCACGAGAACGGTGTGGGGGAGGAATTGGATATGGATGTCATGCATGATTTCGGAGAAGGAGTGGGCCTGGACATGAGGGACTTCCCAAGCCACGACGGGATTGAGGGCGAGGTAGAGGTGCCAAAGGAGGACATTGGTCAGTCTTCTACCTCCCAGTTCAGGAGTCCAATCTGACAGGAGCACCACAGGGATCACCCCGACCCTCGCGCAGGGCCCGCTCAGACCACATCCGCCAACGACTGCCACGACAAACGGCAGACCCCCATCGATCAGCGTCAAGGGCGAGCCAGCTTCGAGCGTGAGCGTCAATGTCGATGACATGTTCCAAGTCGAGACTGGGCTGGATGATGATGATGACGATGATGATGGAGACGGTATGTCCCCTATTCACTTTTCGCTGCATACTGCTTAGCCTGACAATTAATAGAAATCGGCGAGACCCCATCGGGCAAAAGGCCGCGACCGAACGATGTGCCCGGCGGGTTCACCTATGTCGACAAAGATGGAGAACCGGGACGCCGCAAGATCCGGATCGAGTATATCAGCGACAAGTCTCGGCGGCATATCACGTTCAGCAAGCGAAAGGCCGGGATCATGAAGAAGGTGCTTGCAGTTTTTCCAAAATGGTCAATTCAAGACTGATACGGGTTATACCTAGGCATATGAACTATCGATCCTCACCGGCACGCAGGTGTTATTACTGGTCGTCTCGGAGACTGGACTGGTGTATACTTTCACAACGACGAAGCTACAACCTTTGGTGCAAAAGGCGGAAGGGAAAAATCTGATTCAGGTGAGCTATCAAGTCACACTCCCTGCGATCCGAGATGGAGATCGATGAGGATGTGACCTGACAGCTCCCTCTTAGGCCTGCCTCAGCGCTCCTGATGGCTTCGGACCCGACGGTCAACCCCTTACCGGCCCAGTCCCAGCGACCAAAGCTAAGAATGGTGGCCTGGCGATCCGACCGCACAAACTCACCGCCGCTGCCTCGGCTGCCATGGCCGCATCTGCTCATGCAGCAGCTCAGGCCGGTCCATCCGACAACCATGCACAAGCCCAAGCAGAAGCCGCTGCTTCCGTCGGTCACGGTACTCCCGTCTCTCAACGACCGAAGAAACGACTCCCATCTGCCAAAGGCAAGAAAGCAACCAGCTCTTCCGCCTCGGACATGCCCAGTCAATCCGATGTTATCCCACCCGTCCCTCAGATTCCCGATATGCACCGCCAAGCCAGTCCTCATCCGGGTATGATGGGTAATCTTGCAAGTCCCATGTCGGCGGGATATCACCACATCCCACCAGAATACCAGCATCACCAACATCAGCCTTCGCCGACCAACCCGAACTTCGGATATCCACCACAACAGGGTCAATCGGGTGATTATGGTTCTCAGCAATATTATGGACCTGGTCCGCAGGGTCCACATGAGGGTTATCTGAGCTTGCAGCAGCAACAACATATGCAGTTCCAGGCGGAACAGCGGGAACGGGCGCGGATGATGTTGGAGGGGCAGAATCGGAGCATGGGGATGGACATGTGAGAAGGAGCGGACGATAGAGCTTGTATAGGCACCTTTCTGGGCTAGATGGCGGTCAGGGGGCCATGGGGTGAGGGAACGGCTTGATTGGATGTTTCTTATAGGCCTCGTCGACTTGATGTCGCGTGTAATACTCCTAGTCTTTGATTCCCATTCCGGTAATACCTATATGCAACTTCTTCCTACTCATATAAGTCAAGGTGGTCATGCTGTCACAATGCGGTTTTGCGATCCTTCGTCATGTCGCAGGCGCTCCAACTCCACCTCCGCCTCCGCCCTCCGCCGAACGTGATGCCGCACCATTCCCATCCGCTCCAGCACCAGCACCAGCACCAGCACCAGCACCACCCCCTCCACCATCTGCACTGCCACCGCCATCTTCACTCGCCACCCCCTCACCACCCGTCGCACCCGCCGCACTAGGCCTCCGTCCTCCTCGCGCAGCCGTAGGACTTCCCCTAGGCGGTCCAGCTCCCCTCAGTCGCTTGATGACCCGTCCTCTCTCCCCCGTCCCTGTCCCAGTGCCTGTCGCAGCACCCTGTATCCGCGAGACGATCCCACTGTCCGCTGATGCTGCACCAGCATCTGCTGTTTCCGAAATTTCGCCTTCCTCCGGCAAGGGTCGCTTGGTCCCGGTTGGCGAGGTAGGACCGGGAGAAGACTGCGCAAGGGCCGCATTGACAGCTAGGAGATTTCTTAGTGGGCTTGAGATCGTGAAGCGGAGAGAGGAGACGTACCGCTCAGGACGGGGTTCGGTCGATTTCGAGGAGGCCCTCCCCTCGTACCTCTCACTAATCCTCTTCCTCGTCCACGAGGCGTTCCTCTTGCTGGGGTCGACGGTGCGGGCGCTATGGCAGCCGTCGTTGTGGGAACTGCGGATGTAGCCGGAGCGGATGAAGCACTGGTCGCGACCGGAGGAGGTGCCGTTGTGCTCGGCCCGGCAGCAGGCGCTGTCATCGTCGTAGGGGCAAAGTCTAGCGCTGTTGCCGAGAGTGAAGGAGTACTCTCCTCTCCCTCAAGCCTCTTCGCTTTGGCTTCCGCCTCTGCCTTCTGCCGTTCGAGCGTCTTCCTGCTGATCTCGGCGGTACGAGCCTGCCGCTCAAGCGTCTTCACCTTCTGTTCGAGCTCTTCGACTCGTACTCTCAGGTCGTCCCGCTCCTGTTCCAGCTCCTTGATGCGAGTCTGCAAAGCTTCGGTCGTCGAGGCAGACGAAGCAGGATCGGATGGCTCGATCTTCACCGCCGCCCGGGCCTCCTCGAGAGCTTTGGTAAGTTCCGCCTCCTTCGCGGTGACGGCTGCGCGTAAAGCCTGGTCGATGGCAGCTTGGTCTGTAGGGGCGGTCTTCTCGGCGGACTGTGTGGTCGTAACCTCGGTAGAAGCAGCAGGAGCAGACGCAGCTGTTTCCCGGATATCGGAAAGCTCCTTTTCGAGCTCGGCAATCCGCGTGTCGGCCGTCGTCTTGTCGCCCATGAGGTCAGTGACCTTGTGCCGCAAGGTTGCATTGACGCGATTGACTTGTCGAACATCATTTTCGTATTTCTACAGGTTAGCCATTCCTATGAGCTTAGTTGGAATGGAGAGGCATGCCACTTACCTGGACGAAGTCCTCTTTCTCTCTTTGGATCGCCTCGACCCTCTGCTGAAGCTCCTGCCGTTCCTGATCCGTGGTGGCTGGAGTTTCACCAGTCGGTGCGGCATTCGAAGTCGTCGCTTTCGCGGCCTCGAGATCTTTCACAGCTTGTTCGAGCCGTCGTTGCAAGGCGTCCCGCTCGGACTGCAGAGCATTCTGAAACCGGTCAGCAGAAAACATCACGATCCCCTGAAAGCAGACAAACCAAAGCCGAATCATCCAGTCCTGCCGGAGCCACAGGTGTCGAGTTCGCGTTTGAGAGACTTCTCGCCGCAGTCAATTCACTCTGCAGTCTCTGCACAGTCCCCTCCTTCAGTTGATTGCCCCTCTCGCTGTCCGCCAATTTCTTCTCCAACTCCCCAATCTTCCCCTTTGCCTCCTCGATCTCCGTATCTAAGCCCGCGATCTTCGCATTGACCTCCTCAATCTCCTTATCCTTCATTACCATTGTCTCTGTGTGCTCGGTACTGGTTGTCGTTTGGGTTTCTTGAAGCTTTGTGGCCCGTTGACGCCAGTTGATGCCGATACGATATCGGTTCTCGGACTCAGCTCGAACCTTCTCGAGCTCGGAGTTGAGGGTGGTGAGTTCGGTTGAGCGCGACGAAGCGAAAGACTCGGCGGCATCCTTCTCTGCTCGCACCGAAGCGGTGGCAGCTTCCACGCGGGCGTCGAGGTCTTCGGCGCGTTTCTGAGCGAATCATCAGCTAGTTCAAGAAGGACGATCCGGGAACAAACCTCAGCAGCACGGGTGGCCTCTTTGGCTTGGTCCATCTGGCTACGCAGAGCCGCACTACAATGCCGTCAGCCTCCAGGGCTGGACTTTGGTGATGTAGGTCTTACCTTTCACGCTGCAGCTCTTCGATCCTGTGCATCAACCTGTTCCTCTCCTCGACTCTGGTCCTTTCACTTTCGGTGTTGACGTTATTAAGGTTCTCGATGAGTTGCTGGAGTCGCGCTCGTTCGGATTGAACACTGCGGAAGTCGCTTTGCAACCGGGACTCGATGCTCTGAATCCGCTGGTCAGAATAGCTCATCCAGAGTTGGCTATCAAACGGACCGTCCATTGCTCCTTCTCGGCACGAAGATTTGCGGCTTCGTTGCGGAGTCGATCAGCTTCAGCTTGACGGGCAGCCAACTGCTCGAGAGCCTGTAAGATGTGTCAGTCCAGGCGCGATCGGACGTTTCTCTCAAGTGCTGACATTGCGTCGATCGTTGTTAGCCTGCTGGTTGGACCCTTGCAATTGGCGTAATTGATTCTCGAGGTTGTTGTACTCCTGCTTTTGTATGCCGCTGGTTTCGTTGAGTATCCGTTGTTGCTCTGTGCTCAGTGAGCGTAGGGTTGACAAGCGTTATGAGATGTTCACCTTCGATAAGAGTGACTCTAGCCTCAGTCCGGGCTTTCTCTACCTCTGCGATCCCGGCCTGCTCCGCTCTAACCCTCGCCTGATCCTTCGCCTCCGCCACATCCTTCTCCGCCTTCGTCCTCACCAGATCCATCTCCGCCTGTAAGGTGGCGATGGTCTGTTGGTGCGGGCCATCTGCATCTTCAAGCGGTCCAAGCGAACTCTTCTGACTCCAATTTAGCCCCTCACCCTTCGCTAACAGCCTGCTGAAGAAGTCGCGTTCCCTTGTAGCATCGTTGATCTTCTTCTGCGCTTCGAGCAGCTGAGCGTGCAATTTGGTGATCGTCTCTGTCGCTTGATCTAGGGTAGCACCGGTATCGATATCGTCCTCGTCTGATGTGGCTCGACGGATCTCGCGAGCATCCAGCTTGGCCATGAGACCTCGAGTGAGCTTGACCAGCTTTTGGTTCTGTTCCTGTAACGAGCGGATTGACTTGAACTCGAGCAGACGATCGGTAATAACGTCCCCGTCCCCGTCCACCGTGGCTGTTCCATCCATCGTCACCTCCGCGAAAGAAGGATCGTCTCGAAGGGCGATTTGCCGTAGAAGACCGTGGACCTGACGAGAGAGGTCGTCGACGGTACCTCGGAGACCTGAAACCTCTTCAGCTTGTAATGAGGCTTCGGCCGACAAGAATTTTGCGCGGGCCTCGTGACCGTCTCGAGATGACATGACGGTGGCGAGCTCTCCAGCCAAAGCGTTAGCGCGCTCGATCGCTTGGTCGTGCTCAGCCGCCTGATATTCGAACAGAGGTTTCTACCCGTATCTCAGCGAGGAACACCACGAGCCAATATAGGGACCAACCTTCTCATCGATGTCCTGGCTGATCTCTTCCACCAAGTCTGTGAGCCTCGCCACCTCGTTCTCCGCCTCTCGCAACTTCCCTTCCTGGATCGTGTAGTCGGTGTAGAATTGGGTGTATGACTTCCCAGTCTGCCTCATCCCGGATGCCAACGCCGCAGCCGGGCTGATATCCGCATCATCCCCACCAGCCAGAGCCAGTCTTTCCACCACAACTTTCAGATCCTCCGCTCGCTTTTCGGCTTCTCGTCTCATCCGCTCCTCCTTCTTCCACTTTTCCTCCCAAAGTCTCTGTTTCTCGTCCTGACTCTCGGCCGTCCGTTCAAGTTCTGCTTCCCGCTCTACGACATTAGCTCGTGCATCGTCGCCTCGCTTCTCCAGTATCCGATTTTCTTCCATCAGGCGGTGGAACTCCATTGATGTAGAGGCCTTTTTGGAGGCAGCAGACGAAGTCAAGGTGGCGATATTGGCGTGAGCTTCGGCGAGACGGCGGGATTGATCGTTGTAGGTGCGCTGCAGTGAGCGGTAGGAGTTTTCGGCAGATGTGAGGCGAGATATTAGGGAGTCATATTCGATCTGGAGCTGTGAGTGTTCTGCTTGCTATGATCCACGTCAGCGCTTGCATTGCAAAGTGCAGAATGCGAAAGTTGCTGCTGTATGCAAGATACTGACATTTTCGGCCCTGTATTTTCCAAACCTCTCCTCGATGTCCGCAGCAGCTTTGCTTAGATGCAGTATCTCGGCTCGTGCGCTCGATAGTGCTTGTACACTACGCTCCTCGTTGAACTGGTCACCGCGCATCAGCTTGTACCTGATGAAGCGGAGATGGCTTCCACCTTCGCCGAGTCAGACGCCATTTTGAGCTCGGACCTCTCGACATCGAGATGCGCAATCTTCTGGAATGACTCGGCTCGCTGCGACCTCAAGGTGAACAGTTCCTCTAGATGGTCAGTCAGCCTAACCACCCTTCGGTCCAGCGGTCCAGGAAGACAGTTGAAGACTGTGGTGCCAAGAATGACTAACGAGTATTCCGGTTGGCCCGCTGCTGTAACCGTTCGATCTCTTCAAGCAGCTCCCTCTTCTCGCTCTCGATAGCCTGATAGGAGTACAATGTTAGCGGGCCCATTCCCGGTTGCAACACAACAAAATAGCTGGCTGCTTCGCAGGGGCGCAACTCACGTCTATGCGGGTCTGCAAGACTGCTAGCTCCGAAGTCGACTTATGATGTAGAGACTGGATGCTAGAAAGCTGGGTGCGAAGCTGATTCGTCGTAGACACTGCGAATTTGGGTCAGCTCCTTGCAGCATATTTGATATAGTTGGTGCCTAAAGAGCAAGGCTCCCAAGCACTAGACAGGACTCACGAGCGCCTTCCTTGTCTCCCTGCAGCCCCTGTTTCTCGACTTTCAGCCTCTCCACTTCGGCTTCTAAATCCTTCCGCCGTTTGTGCGCATCGGCGAGAGCCTGCTCCTGCTCGACTTGCCGTCGGATCTCCTCTGGCAAGGAGCTCATTGCGGCTGTCTGCGTTGCAGGATCGGCTCCGGACCGAGCTTGAGGCGGTTCCGAAAGGGTCTGCCCGACCGCAGGTGGATCAGACGACATCCTCGCGAAAGTCCCCCGATATCACCAGGCTCCCAAATAATTGAAGACAGACAGGAGAGGCAGAAAGACGAGTTCAGAGTTGACGAGCGTCTGAAGGTTGAACTTCCCAGGAACCGGAAGGGACTACATATTCCCCCCACTTAGGCCTCAGCATGCCAAAGGCGTTTCACATTTCCGCAAATCTCTTTCATTCCTCAAGGGGTGCGGGGAATATGCCCGTCTCTCCGGACGACACATTGCCGACTGACAACGCGGTTTCAACCTCATCCACGTCTGCGCAGCCGAGTAATCTCACTACCGAAGAAGTGCTGGAGAAGTTCAAGCAGTTGAACACGGATGCCGAGCTGGAAGAAGCAGATGGCGGGGAAGACGAAGATGACGATGGCGGAGTTGAGGGCGGTGGAGCCGTCGACGGGGACGGTGCCGGAGACGGCGCAGGGGGCGAAGGAGGGAAGAAGAAGAAGAAGGGAAAGAAGGGAAAGGCTAGTAAGGCTATTACAAAACTGAAGTAGGTTACGCAATCCGTGATTAACGCCGGAGAAGGTCGCGGGGCTAGGACGGGCTGACACCTACTTCGCACAGGAACATAACATCAGGACAGGCTCCACAACAGCTGATAGATGCTGTGCGGGCTCAAATGCATCCCAACGACCAGAATGCCACCGATGGTGAGTTGAATTGCGGTCTCCTGCCCTACGCTGAGCAATGCGACCTTTGTTTTGCCAGATGAGATCCGGAAAGCATTGAAAGCCGTGGACTTGATGAAGATCTTCGACGGCCAGGTGGCTCTTGGTAGTAAAACAGGTACGAAGTCGTTGGGAGAGCACAAGGTGAGGCTGCTGTCGCTCTCGCGCTTCCTCGGTCGGATCGGCCAGAGACTGTGCAAGGCTTGAAGCAGATCTAACAGAGCGCTTGAACAGTTCTGGAAGACTCAGCCAGTCCCGCAACTACCTACCGCCTCTTCATCATCCACTATCGAGGAAGGACCCATTGACGCCCCCAAAAAGCCTTCAGACGTCAAGCAGGAACCGGGAACTCTACCCTCCGGCTTTGAATGGTGCTTGATAGATATCCAAAACGAGGAGCAGGTCAGTCAGCCCATCTCGCCTGACATCATCCAGTAGCGATATCGTTGCGGAAGAGTGGGTGCTAACGTTTCGGCCAGTGCAAGGAGGTTTACCAGCTTCTATCTGAAAATTACGTCGAGGATGACGACGCGATGTTCCGCTTCAACTATTCTAAGGAGTTCCTACTTTGGTGAATTAGCCTATCTTTTGGTCCCATACAGTACAAGCCGGTAGTGCTGACTCGCTTCCGACTAGGGCTCTTACCGCTCCTGGCTATCTGCCTGAATGGCACATTGGCGTTCGGGTGGTCAAGACCGGCAAGCTCGTTGCATTCATCTCAGGAATCAAGGTGGACTTACGAGTTCACGGAAGGTACATCGCCCCCAACGCGCCCGTCAAACTGCTTTGCACAGCTCACTGACCGTACTTAGGACATTCGACGCCGCCGAGATCAACTTCCTCTGCGTTCACAAGAAGCTACGCTCAAAACGCCTCACACCGGTCCTGATCAAGGAGGTCACGAGGCGATGTAACCTTGCTAATGTCTGGCAAGCGATATATACCGCTGGCATTGTCTTGCCCACTCCTATCGGGACCTGCCGGTATGTCTTCTCCGCGGACTTGTCCATGATTCGCAACCATGGTTATGGCTGACCTTCGCCGAAGGTATTTCCACCGCAGTCTCAATCCTCCTAAACTCGTGGATATCGGCTTCTCTCCCCTTCCTCGGTCAATGACAGTCGCACGCCTTGTCAGGCAGTACGCTGTCGCCTCACATCCCCGCCTCCCCGGTTTCCGCGAAATGGTCAAGGCCGATATCCCTCAGGTCGGGGATCTGCTTCGGCGGTACTTGAATCGCTTCGATATCGCTCAGTCATTCACCAAGGAGGAAGAAGTGGAGCATTGGTTCCTCAGTGGTCACGGACGGGAAGACGGAGAGAAAAGAGTCGAGCAGGTGGTCTGGGCGTATGTCGTAGATGTGCGATCTTTTCCCCTTGATTCGGATCCCTCCTAATCCAACCTGCGGTCCAGGACCCCACAACACATCTCATCACCGACCTTATCTCCTTCTACTCCCTCCCGTCGACGATCATGAAGCACAAGAAGTACGACCTGCTCAACGCGGCATACTTATACTACTACGCGTCAGACGTTATATTTTGTGCAGGAGGAAGTGTGGATGACGCGACCACGCATGAGGCAAAGGCGAAGAACAAGCTGGCAGAGAGGCTGAATGCACTGGTCAACGACTTGTTGGTGATCGCGCAGAAGGTGAGGTACTCAAGCTTAGGTTGAGCTTGCTGATTACGATCGGTAGGCTGGATTTGATGTCTTGAACGCTTTGACACTGCTAGATAACAACATGTTCTTGACCGAGCAGAAAGTACGTATGCCACTTGATGATTTTCATGGAAGCTGATGGCCATAATATCCAGTTTGGACCAGGGGACGGCTTCTTGGTGAGCATATATGGTCAACGTATTCGCCAAAAGAATGCTGCTGATAAGGCGTTCCTTCTCTTCGCCAGAATTGTAATTCACCTGCTTTGCCCGTGTTCCATCGGATGCTGATCTATCCCAGTCTACTTGTACAACTGGACATGCGCCGCGATTGATGGTGGTGGTCGAAGTACTGCAACCAAAGAAAGCGCGGGTATTGGCGTCGTCATGCTCTGATACGATTTCACCTTGCATCAACCACCGTCACACATGCATCATACATCAGCGGTTCCGGCAGTTGCGCGCACATCGCAATCTGGGTGAACCTAGAGGCCTACAGCCTGGATGACGTAGGCTAGTCCAAGCACTCCCACTAACTCGGCTAGAAGCATGGGCCACCGGTCGGCGATCCCTTCGAGCATCTGGAACTGATTCTTGTGAGCGCTAATCACCCGGCGGTCAAGCGATACGGGGCGGAACTTACGGCGAGGAGATCTGGGCCGAAGGGGAGACCTTCGAATGATTTGGTCAAGAAGGGAGTGGGTGGTGCAGTGGGCTCAATTTCATCCTTCATTGCGTCTTTCGGGTTATCCCTCTCGGTGTCGTTCTGATGGTCTACGACGTCACTCGATCCGGTACTCACTGGGCTCTCCGCATCACCTTTCACCTCAGATACCGGGGATGCCAGAGACAACGGTGAATCGTCCTTGGGAGATGTAGGCGGGATATTTCCACTTGTGAACCGAGGTTTGTCGGAGTCATTGTCCGATTCTAAGACGTTCTTCACTTCTTCTCGCGCTATCGGTTCCGTAGTCGTAGCACTGATGGCTGATGGAGGCAGCGCTATGATCTCCTCCAGTGGTCGCTCCTCACCGCCTCGGATGTCGGTACTCTCGGAGGGAAGCGAGTTTTCCGCATTAGCTATAGTCGGCATTTGCAGGAACCCGTCCGCACCGATCAATCCATCGCCGTACCGATCAACGATGTCGAAGCTCGAAGTTGACGTCTCGCTTGTCTCGTCTTCATCGGCTATATCAGCAGCAGTGAAGATGATATCCGTATCCCCTTCTGCTTCGGTATCAGGTACCCGTGACGGGTCTGGACACGGATTTACATTGCGCCTTCCCAATCCCAAGGAACGGAAGTTGCTGCGTTTGACCTTCTTCGCCTGCGGTATGGCGGAGATAGGTGGGGCGTCGAGGCCGCCACCTGGGAGGCAGGCGTTGAGGTGCAGGGTGATAGGCTCGGGTGATGATGGCTCGGGTGCCGGCTCTACCGAGGCTTGGGGGAGACGTGCGGGTGGGGGACGGAGGAAGGGGGGCTTGGGAGTTGAGGGTGTTTGACCGTGCTCGGACTCTGTGGTTGTTATTTCGTCGCTCGTAAACGAGAGAGGTGGGATTGATTGGACAGGCGAAGTCGGTATAGTTGGAAGGTTAGTCGGTATGTTTGATACAGCGTCATGATTTGCTTGATCTGGGGACGGTACCTTTTCTGTTTGTGGAGGGACGTTGGGTGGGTGGATAGGCCGTGAGACTTGTGTCCACCCATCTCTGATCTCCGCCAATTTCTCAACCTTCACCACTCCCTCCCGCCCCCTATCGCTCAACAGCGGGACCTGATCAGCAGATACCATACCGAAAGGTGCAGCCGAATCCGGATCTACCGGCTCAAACACCACCCAATCTTCCGTCCCGCTCTCCCGGTTCAGTGCTTTGTGAATAGGTCTACGCGGGATGTCGAATAGGGTGTCGCAAGACGATTCGATTACGCTGAGAACGGTCGCTGGATCCACTGAAAAGGCATCGACCGAGAGGTTCCGCTCAAGATGGGCGATGGATATGGCCTGGACAGGTCAGTTTAGATGGCTTTGGGAGGGTATCGGGGAGGACTTACTGGGAGTCCGAAGAGGATGTTTGGACGCGGGTTGTCCTCGAGAATGGTTAGGATCGCCGCGATGAGCTGGCCTTCTGGTAGACTCATTGTGCCGCCAAACTTTATGGTCGTCACCACTAGTCAAATTTCGAGGCTTGACGGCTGAACGTGGGAATGTCCGGCTTTCGGAATCTCGCCGTGAAGCTCAATGTCCCCTCAATGTGAACGTGCGGAAGCTGCACGTAGTCAATGCAAGCGCACCCTCTTCTTGCCAATTTTTACTCTCAATCTTGGAATTGCCAATAGTTGGACTGTGCTGTGTACTTCACGGCTCAGTCTCAACTTGTCCTTTGGCTCAGTCTCCCCACTTGTCCTTTGAATCGCAGATTGGCCTCAAGTCCTCAAGGGATCATATCCTGTCAGGTAGACAGACGTTTCGCCGCCACAAAGCCACAAACGATAGAAACGTGAGGCCACGTGACGAGATTCGATATTTTGAAAGCGACCATCAATCTGCTCTGCCAACTTCAGCTACAGACACCTTAAACACCATAATCGGGCTCGTTCTGACCAGGATGGCCTCTTCATCGGCACATACACCCGAGTGTTTTGCTTCTGCCCTCTCAAAAGTCCGTCGACTCAGCATTTCATCCCTCCCACACCAATCTAGGCCAGCTCAACTCCTCGTCGCCCTCGAAGCGACCGTTTTCGGGAACAGTGATGTCACCCCGGGAGCGCACAATGCCAGCGCTTACTTGGATGCTCTCTTACAATGCCTGCAGCGTGCTTATCCGGATGAAGGGAAGATGGAGATTATGGGTCTAGGAGCGGTCATCCCGGCAACGTTGTACCTCTTGGCGATAGTGGTACCGGAAACACCGACTCGAGAGCTGCTGAGCAAGATCTCACCCCTCCTCGAATGTCTATTGCCCCTCTATCCCACGGCATTGGAACAACCGCCCGCAATTCGCTCACTTCTCCAGATTACCACCTTCGTCCTTGTCGTCGCACCACCCGCCCTGCTCAACTCCTCCCCCTTGCTAAAGAAAGCATGGAATCATCTCCTCGGACTCAATCTGGACCCTCGGCCCAAAGTCCGACATCTCGCTCAAGAAGGTGTCCGCCAGGTCCTCTGCACCCCAGTCCCTCCGAGGACCAGCGCTGGAGCTCACCCATACCTGCCAAGAGCAAGGGGATGGGTGACCAGTGTTCTTGAGGAAGAAGCGAAGAGCGGGGGAACGTCGAGTAAGGGGAAGAAGGCGAGGCTTGGGGATGGGGAGGATGCGGAAGGGAAGAGAGCGATCTGGGTCGTCCAGGGGCTGAGGGGATGGATCGCTGTTTGGGGCAACCAAGTGAGTCGCTCATCGAAACGTATTGCTGAGTATGCTGACCGTCGTCGTAGCACCTCTCGGAGCTCTGCTCGCTATTGTTGTCCCTGCCATTTCTCGCCCATCTCACCCCGCAAATCTACTCCCTCCTCGCCCATCTGCTCTCGCCGCCGCCAAACGACGCTACTGGCCCCAAACCATCAACCCTTACAAACCTTCCAACCATCCTGGACTCGCTATTGTCATCACCACCGGAGATCAAGTCGAACGCCTCGGACCTCCCGTCGTATCTGTCTGCTCTCACATCGGCACTCATCAAGATGTCCTTACAAGACCCGGTGACACTACCTTCATACCTCTCAAAGGCATTCAACTTGATATTCAGCAACATCCTCCTCGCCCCTGCCGCTTCACCTGAGACTCTCGCGGCTGCATCAGAAGCCATCGGCGCCCAAGGAATCGCCCGATACTGTATCACCGACGAGATGATCCTGGCTTCGATCACTTATGCGCGACAAGGATCTCTCATTGCCGGTGCGAGGAAGAAGCAAAAGACGCCTTTCCTGACGCATCTCATCGCTTCTGTTTCTGACGGTTTCCATCGCCATGCCCTGAGATTACCCCATCTCCTACCAATCTTGACCGCACTCGTCTCGAGATTGCGGACTCGCGTTACCGAGGGGTCGACCGGGGAGGTGGACGAGACCGGTCGAGGACAGACCGCTGCTCAAGAGCTGCTCCTGGATCTGGTACGGGACGTAGGGGATCTTCGGACGCAGAACGGGTTTGAGGAGAAAGCAAAGGTGGACGAGGTGGTGGGTATGGCGATTGAGGTCGTAGGCGTCCAAGGTATTCTCGAAGCCTTGCCACTGAATATCGAGCCGGACGCGTGAGTGCTACTCGTGCTCTGCTTTAACCGTTACTGACCAATGCTTCAGGAACGGTAATACCCCTCAACCCGGTCGTGCCCACCTCCTCCCTCTCATCCGAGCCCGGACCACAAACGATCATCTCGCTTTCTTCGGGTCATACTTCCGCCCCCTTTCCGAGCGGGTCTTTGCGCGAAAGGTCGCTTCGGAAGAAGCGGGCAAGGATTCCGAGGCGAAGATCTGGGAGGTCATCGTTGGGCAGATCTGGGATTGTTGCCCTGGTTTCTGCGAGATGCCTCGAGACATGACAGAAGTGAGTCCTCTATGTTCTGTGGAAGTGGGACGCCGATCAAGCCGGATTAGGCCATGACAACGCCTTTTCTCACCCTCATCACAAACCTCCTCTACACCCAGCCTATCCTTCTGCCCGCTCTTCTCCGGGGCCTGTCTCAGCTGGTCTCGTCAACCCAGACCCTGCTTGGTTCGACTGCACCGTCCGATGAGCTTCGCAAGCAGTTTGGCCTGGACCAGACTTCAGCAGCCGAGAATATGCAGCTGTTACGGAAGCTAGCAAAGGACATGGTCTCGGTACTGCTGAATGTATTCAGCAAGATGCCAAGAGAGTCCAGGGGGATGGTTGGCGATGTCATCAGTATCTGGGTTGGGATTATGACCGAGAAGGTACGATCTTTCGTCGAACTCCCTCTTAGTTTACTCAAGACGCGTGCAGGACATTATCGACACGTATACGACCGTGTCATCCCACCTTTCCCAAAATATCGCCTTCACCACACCCGCAGCGGCAGGTATCTCTCCCATATCCCACACCATGCTCGATCTCCTCATCATTTTCGTCCGATATCTACCGGCAGCCCAATCCATTGCGCTCTTCACAAAACTTACAACGCCAACGCTTCTCGAGCATACCGATGCGACGGTGCAGAAGAAGAGCTACCGGGTGCTGAAGGGATTATTGGAAGCAAAGAAGGTCCCAGGTCTGACGGAACCGGAGCGGTTGGAGCAGTTTGTCAAGAGGATCAATGAGGTCGGAGGTGGTGTCGGTCCTGGTGCTCAACGGGTAAGCCTGATGTCTGAAGCGAAATGGTAACTGATCCAGCGTGCAGGACCGTTTGCAACTGCTGTCGGTAGTCGTCGACATGCTCCCGAAGGATCAGCTACACCTCATCCCGGAGTTGCTATCGGAGGCGGTTTTGGGGACGAAGGAGGTGAATGAGAAAGCGCGGGATGCAGGATTCGATCTGATTCTTGTCATGGCTCGGAAGATGGCGGAAGGAGGCACCGTCAGACAAGCAGTAGACATCGCGGATGACGAGGAAATGGTCAAAGATGGTAAGTCCCTCCTGTCTCGGACCACGTATAAGGTGTTCATCTCTGCTCAGGACCTGCGGAAGCAGATGTCGAGGAGTACATCACAATGGTCGCTGCCGGTCTCACCGGGACAACACCGCATATGATCAGCGCGAGCATCAATGCGCTGTCGCGCTTGGTATTCGAATTCAAAGGTCCGTGAACCATATCTCGTCCTTAACGGGCAAAGCTGATGTGGTTCGACAGGGGACATCTCCCAAGACATCATCTCGGAGCTTGTGTCTACCGTCTCCATATTCGTCGCCTCCAAGAATCGAGAAATCGTCAAATCCGCCCTCGGTTTCGTCAAAGTGGCCGTCGTCGCTCTTCCGCTCGATACCGTCACCCCGCACCTCCATACACTCGTTCCTGCCCTACTTGGCTGGGTCCATGATCACAAGAACCATTTCAAGCAGAAGACGGTGCATATCTTCGAGCGGATGATCAGGAAGTTCGGGTATGATGAGATCATTCAACAAGCAGGGGCTGGCGGGGAGAGGAAGGTGCTTGAGAATATCAAGAGACGGAAGGAGCGGGCGAAGAGGAAGAAGTCGACCGCTGCGGAGGGGGAGGAGGAGCAGGTGAGTATTTGGCGCAGAATAACTTGGTCGGGTCTCGCTGATGGGAATGGCTCGCAGGTACCGAAACCATCGAGCGGAAATGCGTACGACGATATCCTGTATAACTCGGACTCAGATCTCTCTTCCGATGGCGAAGCCGACCAATCGCGACTTTCGCGACCGGTCAAGCCGCTTAAGAAGAAGGGCAAGCGAGGAGAAACTGCATATCTCCGGCATGAGGGGGAACAACCCATGGACCTCTTGTCGCGATCCATTGCGGGTGGGATATCTAGTTCGTTCCTTTAAATATTCCTTCTCAATCAGTAGCTGAAGATCTTTTCTCAGGTGCAGACCCTTCAGCAGCATCGAGAAAGCGGAAACCTGGGCAGGACGCGGAGCGCTTCAAGACGGACAAATCCGGCAAACTCGTCATTACCGATGACGAAGCTGAGCAGGGAGTCAACTCGAACGGCAACGACGTCGCTGGCAGCGCTTTCATCAATGCCACACGAGGTATCGACGGTGCGCGTCGGGATGCGAGAGGTAATCTGCGGTTCAACAAGAATACTAAGCGGTCACGTGCACAGGAGCAGGCGCTGGGGATGAACCTGGATGAGGTCATGGGCGAGAAGCCGAAAGACAGAGACGGCAGGAAGAAGAAGAAGAGTAAGGTGGTAGGCCGATTAGGGGAGGAGTTCAGGGCGAGGGTGAGTTGACGGAGTTCGAGGAAGTGGATTAAGCTGATGAGGCGGTTTGTAGCGGGCAGGAGGGGATATCAAGCGGGTTGGAGGAGTTGATCCTTATGCTTACGTGCCGATTGGACAGGCTGCTAGGAGACAGGGACGAGGAGGTGGTGGTGGCGGACGGGGAGGGAGGGTGAGCTTGACCAACAAGAAGAGAGGGTCGAGGGCGTAGGGATGAGTCAATTTGATAGTCAGGGACGATGGATCCGGAGATGCTCGCCACATGACGTGGACTTTTGCATTACCATTTATGTTCGTCACCCGGGACATTCACCTCATCTGCTCCTTTCTTCGGTTAGAACCTCTTCCTTCATCCTCTCACCTGCTCCTTTCAGCTTTACATACCCAGCATGTCGACATCAGCCTCAGATCAAGCCACTTCAGCGGTTCTCCAAGCGCTACAGACACTCTATCATGACCCGGAACCTAGCTCGAAGCGGAGTGCGAACGAATGGTTGGAGGAGTTTCAACATAGCGTGAGGATGACCTCGGCATACGAATATGGTGTCTGGCGCTGAGCGGTGCTTCCAGATCGAGGCATGGCAGACTTGTCATTCGCTCCTCACGACACCCAATTCACCATTAGAAGGCCGTCTCTTCTCGGCTCAGACTTTTCGAGCAAAGGTGAGCCATACAGCTTTTGCCGGTCATAGACGCCTGTGTATCTGACGGGCGGAGCAGGGACCTCGGAATACCAGGTCCCGCCCCGTCTCGTCCACTCCCCGGAACGACGGCTTAGCGATCGCTTACTTCGACCCCGCCTAGATTCTTTACGACCTATCCCAGCTCCCTCGAGAACAGCTCCCACCACTTCGAGACTCCCTGATCGCCTCCCTCTCACCACTCACACAACCTGGTGCTCCCAGCGGATCGAGAGCTGTCCTGGTGCAGTTGTGTCTAGCGCTGTCGGACCTAGCTATGCAGATGCCGGAATGGGCGAACGTGGTCGGGGGAATGGTGGATCGGTATGGGAAGGATCCGGGGACGGTGCCGGTATTGCTGGGGTTCCTGAAATGTCTGGTGGAGGAGGCGGGAAACCCTCGAATACCTCTGTCGGTGAGTCGCGTTCAAAGATGTGTTTTTCGGCTCATACGCGGTTAGGGAGATGAGGCTCGGGCGGTGATGGATGCGCTTGTAGCGGGATCAGCAGAGCAAGTCATTGGCGTACTGGCGATGTATATCCAAGCTCCAGGTGAGTCGAC
>JAABUL010004572.1_pt1 | contig 18314 bp, 3 predicted proteins | sample 5559151 | NCBI WGS metagenome assembly JAABUL01 (sample SAMN10711876, study PRJNA513368) | rock metagenome | isolation source: Antarctica rocks | place: Antarctica: Victoria Land, Pudding Butte sud | reverse complement strand
TCTGGAGTAGCAGTCGCCGAAGATATGGCCAGATAACAGGAGCGTATGACGAACGCGAATGCATTTTTCGCTCGGACGTTTGATAGCACGCTAAACGAGCGTTGAGAGACGGGACGGTCCTGCGCATCGCGGCTCTTACTCTAGCCTTTCGAAAAAAACAACTACACACGCCGGAATCTAATTTTTAAAATTCCATTACCCGAACGCACTCTAATTTCAATCAGGTCTGCTTTAAATTGCAGAGTTCGATTCTAACTATCTTTTGAGCTTAAAACGTAAGAATTTGATTAAAATTTACGTTGTTAAGCTTAACTTTAAGCAAAAAATTAGACTGACTGTCGGGTCGGGTTTCGGTTCCAACTATTGGAATCGACCCGACCCGACAATTTCAACATTAGAAATCGAATCGAAATCCAAGTCGATTTTCGATTTCAATATTAGAAATCGAATCGAATTGCTAAGAAATCGAAAATTACATTATTATATCAAGAATTACTATTTTAAGATCTATGTAATTATAATATATTATCGAAGTTACAGTTTGCTATATTATTATATTATAATTACTTGTTAGTATAAAATTCTACTTAATTTATTTTATATTTGTATTACTCTTTTGTATTATTGTTCTATTTTAGAAATTTTTTCTTTAAACTATTTAGAGATATTGTTTATACTATTTTCGATTGCAAAATATCTAATTTTTTAAGAATTTCTAATTAATAGTTGTCTTTATTTGAAGATAATTCTAGTAAATCTATTTCTCGCAATTTGCTATCTAGTACTTTATATCTTAATTAATTTGCAAGTTAATTCGATTAAAATTTTAATTGTATATTTAATACTAAAAAAAGAGAGTTTTAAAAAGTATTAAATAAGATTTTAAGTAATTTTTTATTACTTAAACTAAAAGACGAAAACAAATATATCAAGTAAAATACAAATACTAAGATTTAGTTTGAAAAATAATAGTTATATACTACAATTAATAAAAGTATCTTGTACAAAACTTAAAATAGATTTGTTTATTTATATTAAATTAAAAAGATTAATACTAAAATATAATCTAAGTTTTAAAACAAATATATTTAAATAGTCTCGACTATTATCGTGTCAAGCAGATTTCTATGTCGCAAGCGAAAAAGTGATTGTTCGCTTAACCTGCGAAAACATATCAAATTTTTTCTTTGTAGATCTACTATTAACGCAATTAATTATAATACAACGTTAAAATTTTAACAATAATATAACTTGATATACTCTACAACTTGTGCACAATTTTGAGATATAAATTCAAGCGTGCGTTGTAATATTAAGAGTTTAAAAATATTGTTTAAAGTGCTTTTTAGCATTTGATAACACACTATCTTGTCAATTCTAAGAGAAAGAATTTGAACTTTTTTTTCTCAAAAAATGTGTCGATCGAAACAACGATATCTTTAGAACTTTTATCAATATATATTTTTATATCTTAAAATCGCACACAAGTTGTAGAGCATATTAAGTTATGTTATTGTTAAAATTTTAACGTCCTGCTATAATCAATTGCGTTGATAGTAGATTTGCTAAAAAAAAATTTAATATATTTTTGCGAGTTAAGTAAACGATCACTTTTTCGCTTGCGATATAGAAATCTGCTAGATACAATAATAACTTGTTAAAAATTGTTTGCAAAAATTATTAAAAAATATTAAATTATTCTACTATATACAATTATTTAAATATATCGAATATAAAGAAATATCTTTAATTTGTTTTTTGTTTAAAATAAAAAAAATTTCGATTACAATTAATAATCGATTTAGTCTTTATTTGTGTAAATTATTGTTAATAATATAAATAGATAATACAAAATTAATATATTAATAGAAGAAAAATTATATCGATCTATTATTCTTTAATTAAGATAATTTAAAAAATTAACTATACAAAATATTTGTTAATTTAAATCTATTCTTTTAAACTATTAATAATTTGAATTTTCGAAAATTACTAGAAATATTTCGATTAAATCTAGTATTTCTAGATTGTATTAAATTATCGAAATTAATTTTTACAAATTTCGATTAAATTTGTAATAAATTTAAATTAAATCTAAAAGAGTTTTAATATATTTCTATTGCTTTAGATATATAATTTAGTTCTTAAAAAATTGTTTATTTTAAAGTATTAATATATTGAATCGATATTATATTTTAATATCGCAAATATTTTATTAAATTTACTTCTCTTAATATCGAATATATAGATCGACAATTAATATTAGAGTTTATAAAAATATTGAAATTCTTTAAAATTAAAAACAAATTTCTTGAAATTGTTACTAATAATACAAGCAATAACAATACTTTTAAAGACAAATTTAACAAAATCTTAAATTGATAAGAATCTTAATAGAACAAATAACAAAATTCTATTTCTTGTTTAATTTATATTATTAATTTAATAGTTTAAGACTTTATTGCAACTTTTAAATTAAAAACAATTATTAACAATATTGTTTTTTAATTAAAGAATAAACAAGTTTAGAATATTGCAAAAAGTACAAACTTGTCTATTATAATTAAAAAAATATTTGTTTGTGTAATAATACAAAGAAATAATATATTTGCTAAATTTTATTTAGATTTGCATTTTTATTATTGCTATTAATAGCTTATTCTAATACTTAATTTGTTTTAGAGTTTTTTAAAAACAAAAAAATAAAAAATCTTAAAAATTAATACAAAATATTTGTATTTGTTAAAATTCTATTTATTTAATACTTTATTGTATATATTAATTACGTAACTATATTAATTTTTAAATAGAGAAATATCAAAAAATCAAAAAATTTAGTATATTTGATTAGACAAAAACAAATAGTAATTAATTTAATTGTTTAATAATATATTAAATTCTTTCTATAAATACACTCTTATAGTTTCTCGAATAACTAATACTAATATTTATTTAAAACTTTAAGTATTTAATACAATATTTAATTATCTTAATTATATAAAGAAAACTATAACAAATTATAGTTGTTTTTTAAAAAAAATTATACTAAAAGTTTGTAAAAAAACTTTAACAAAACTTGTTAAATATTATTTAAAAATAGAAGAATTTAATAAAATATTATACAATTTTGTTAATATTTTAAATTTTATATAGAAATTAAGTCTTTACAAGATATAGAACAAAAAGAATAATAATAGTTTTATAAATTATAAAACAAAATATTAGATAAAATTTAAAATCTATTTTTAATATTACTATAATTTAGCTGCTATTTTAAGAGCAAAAGTATAAAGAGCAAATATTGTTAAAAAGATAATACAATATAATAATATATTTAATTTTTAGTTAACTTTTTTTATAGTTTAACGCAAATATTGTAAGGTTTTTATTTCGACAATTTTAATACTCTTATTCGATTTAAGACAAAAACAATTAATATTTTTGCGCTAATATTATAAAAAATAAATATTTAATATAAAAATATTAAAAAAATAATACTTCAAACTATTTTAAGTTAACACAAATAACTAGAGATATTTTTTCTTATTTAGTGTTATTAGTAGATATTAAACAAACTTTTAGTTTTGTTCGAAAAATATATTAATAAAATTAATTTCAAATAAGTTTGCAAACAATTAAGCAAATTATAATAATTAAATACTATAATTGTACTATAGATTTAAATTTAAAGAAGACTATTATTAAATTATAAAATATATATTGCAAAGTATAAAAGAATAATTAGCAAGTTAATAAAAGTAAAAATTCTTTTTAAATAAAGTTTGAGATTGTTTTGAATAAAATTTATTTATAGCTAGATTATTGTACAAAAGATTTTATATTTATAATATTGTTATAAATAAACAAATATTATCAACAATAATATAGATAGATAATATATTTAAAATAACTAGATACTAAAAATTGTATTAAATTAATATTTTTAACTTTTTAAGAATTATATTATCTCTAATTTCAATATATATTTAAATATAATAAAAATAAATAATTAAGTCTCGATAATTTAGTAGTAGCGTATTTAGTTTCTTGTAATAATAACGCGCAATCTATAATATTGTTTGAAATAATATTATAATACTATCGAAAATTATATTGTAGATTGTATATTATTAGCACAAGAAATTAAAAAAACAAAAATTTAAATTTTCTCAAAATACAATAATTTTCTTTTTGTGCAATCTTCTATAAGATTATATAGAACAAGATTGTTAAGCTCTTTAATTAGAAAAATTAAGTTAATAATTTAACTCTAATTATCTAGATAATTTAAATACATAATTATAATATACTTTTTAATTATTATATTTAATAGAAAAGAATACAAAAAATATATATAATAAGACAATGCGCTTAATAGATAATATAACAAAATAATACAAATAATAAAGTACAATAAATAGAATAGCTTAAATTTTTAATTTCTTGCTAACTATTTCGATTTTCAATATAACAAAAACATTTGAATATTAATTTTATTACTACTTACTATAGTAAAGTTTTAGATTCTATATTATTTGTTTTAACAACTGCAAATTTTTAGACTTAATAATCTTGCAATTAATATAAATAGCAAGAAGATTACTATCTAAATATATAAAACAAAATATTAATATATATTGTATAGAAACAATAATAATACAAATAAATAATATATTTATTAGAGAAGAAGTCGATTATAAAATTCTCGATAATTTTCTAAAGAATTAACAAAATCAATACTTGAATTTAATATTTTTTATTGTTTTTTTTGCTAATAGTTTTATCTTGCAAGATTTTTCGAATTAATTTTGCAAAAAATATTTTCGAAATTAACAAATTATTAGTTTTCTAATATTTGCAAATTTTATATAAAGCTATTGTTTCGAATTTGTATTTATATTTCTTCTATATTATAAATATTTAGCTAATAATAATTTAATATATTATCTTTTTGTATTATCTTTTATATATTAGAAACTATCTTAATCGATTTCTTTTTTTTGTTATAATTAACTGTCACGGTTCCAGGCTAGATAGGCTTCGCCCTCCGGTTATCCTCCGGGTCTCTGCTCTCTAGTCTCGGATATACTACGGGTAACATCTAGCGTCTTAACATCTATAGTACTTATATTTATTTTCTGTATATAGTTAGTTTTGCATAGCTAGTATTTTTGTCAATCAACTATATACTAGCTATTAAAGCTCTAATTCTGACATAATACTAGCTATTTTTTTAGACACAACTCTGCAAATTGTATTTTGAAAATACTTATATTTGCTAACTTTGTTCTGTACTTCAGATATAGAACTACTAAAACAGTTTTAGATATAGAGTTACTAAAGTAGTTCTAGATATAGAATTATTAGAACAGACGTTTTGCGAAATATAACTGAGTTGCAGCAATAGATATCTCTTAATCGATATATAACTTAACAATATTTAATTTCGTTAACTCTCTAGTAATTTTGCTAGAAAAGATAAACAACAGATTGTTTTGACTACAATTCAATAAATCTGCTAGAATAAAATCAATAAATCTGCTAGAATAGAGAGACAACAGACTGTCTTAACTTCGATTCAATAAATTTGCTAGAATAAAATTAGTAAATTTGCTAGAATAAAATCAGTAAATTTGCTAGAATAAAATTAGTAGATCTGCTAGAACAACAATTACAATACAATTTTGTTGTTGTTTTCGAGCAACACTTTTGTTTTTGTATACTAGAAAATTTGCTACGCAACAAAACAATATTTCAAGCAATATCTATTTTCGATATCGAAAATTTTGTTTCGCAAATAATATAAGTTATTTAATATCTGTATAACTTCAAATATATTTAATTTTAAGCTTCTATTCTTGTTTACAAATATCTGTATTATTGATATTTTATCTATATCTGCAATATAGTTAACAAAAAATTAGTTTCGAAAAGCAAAATCAAATTTAGCTCTAGCAAGAATTGCAAGTTATTTAAAAAAAATTCTACAGATAAAAATTAATCAGATATTAATATTGTTTTTTGTTACAATTACTATTCTGTAAATTCTCTATTAGATTAAAATAATTTCGAAAACAATTTAGAGCTCGAAAAACACTCTGATTTATTTAAATACAATATATTCGAATTTTTGTTGTTCTCTCAATTCAATTCTTACAAAACTATAATTGATAGACTAACTAAATTAAATTTGTTTAACAATATAAGTTTGTCAAATATATTAATTCGATCTTTAATATATTAGTTGCTAGATAGCAGTTTTGTTTAATTTTGTAACAAATATATTAAAAAAGAAAACAAAAATAAGTTAAGTCGATATTGCACTCTAGTTAATTAGTTCAACAATTTTAACAAAAATTAACAAAAAACGTCTTAGCTTCTCTGAAAAACAGTTAAAAATAATATAGAGAAATAATTTTAACTACTTTATAAAAATAGTGCTACTATTGTCGAGCTTCGAGTCGATAAAAAAATCAATTTCAATTCTATTTGTTAGCTAAAAATTCAAATTAACTTTTTGCAAACTTATTTGAGTTAAACAAAGTTAATAGTAAATATTTGCAACAAAATAATATATTGTTTTTGACAAAAATGCAACAACGCTTTAGCTCAATACAATTTGTTCAAAACTATTGTATATTAATTGAAACAAGAGTTTTTTTTTTCTTAAAGTAAAAAAACTGTATTTATCGAATCTATTTATATAGTTTACAACTTCGACAGCAACAGCAAATATAACTATTCTTATAAATCTAGTTTACAAACAAAAAATCGTCTTAACAATATCTATCTTGCTTGTAATTTTAAGTCGAAACTACAAAATATAAAAAACAATAGATACTTTTTCGATCTCTCTGTTTTTACTGAAAATTTCGAAAAGTTTGAACAATAAATTACTGCACTAATTTTTAAGTTTAGCAGTATTTTTTGACATTTTGTTTTCGAGAAAATCAAACTCAATTTTGCTGTTGTTAAAATTATCAACAATATTTTTAAAAAAATCAAATATTGTTTGTTCAATAGATCTGTTAATTCTTATTTAACAATAGATAATCTGCTTAAAGATTTGAGTGCTTAATAAGACAATTTAGACAAAAAACAATATAACTTTATTAAAATTATATTGTCCGAATTTGCTATAAAGAATATCGAAATCTTCAATTAATATATTAATTGCTTTATATCTATAGTAGCTGAAGTTTCTATATTAGAAGTCGATAAAATATATTAATTTGACAAAGATTTGAACTATAGACTTTAAAGCCGCTATATTATTTTAACAGATTATATTACTCTAAATTAATTTATTAAATTAATTTGTAAAATTAATCTAAAACTTTAGCAGATAAAAAGATCTTATTCGACTATTATTTGAATTTCTATCTATATACAAGCTACTAATAGTATTAATAAACGCAATAATTGTATCGATATCTTTAAGTTCTCTGAATATATTAATACAAGTACTTACAATATTAACAGCTTTAGTATATATATCTCTACTCGCAATTGAGAACAAAATATAGAAATATAATCTTAAACTTTTAAAAACAAAATCAAGTTTTTTAATCTCTATCGAAAATATTTTAAGCTAGAATATAGATTGCACTATAGAGACATTTTTTACAAAAATAAGTTAGCTAAAATTAAAAATAAAGCTTTTGTTAAATTTAAAACTTATAATATTAGCAACTTCGAGCTAACAGTATTTAGAGAAGATAGTTTCTCTAATATCTTAGATAACAATTTAGATAATTTTAGTAAATTAAAAAACTAAATATTCTCGACAAAAATTGCAGTTCGAAACAGAAACTAACACTTATACAAAAAACATTAAAAAAACTTAAAATTATATTTAACTTATAAGATAAAATTTTGTTTGTTGAAGTCGAGCTCAGTTCTAGTACTATCGATAGCAAATTGCTCAACAATTAGCAACTAGATTTTTATATTAAGATTTGTTTTAATTAAATTTATCTGCTTTTTAATAAATATTATATTAAAACAATACTATTTATCGATATCGAAGTCTTCGATAAAGTTTTTCTGAATAGAAAGTTTGTTAAATTTTATAAACTTTCTACTATATTGCTTCAAAATTCTATCAAATTGTATCTAGTTGATAACAAATTTGTCTTTAATATTATTTATATTGTTTAAGTTATTGTTAATTTTAGCAAATATATTAATATCTTATAGTATTTAATAATTGAATTGAAACAATTTGTAGTTATTCTCGATATACTTTGAATTAAAAAGCATAATATACAAATCAAAAATAGTATACAATTTCTCGAGTTTAATTTCGATTATTGTATAAAGTATTGTTTGTTAAATTAATAGCTGTTAGAAGTTTTTAGCAATTAATACAAATAGTCAAAATATTTATTTTCGAATTTTTTTAATAAAATCGATATCTGTTAAACAAGTATCTCTGTATTTTTAAAACTTGTCGACAAAAAAAACTACAAAACAATTGTTATATTGTCTAAGCATTTTGTTATACTAGATTAATTAAAGAAAAACAATAGATATTTAGCTTGTACTATAGATAGCAATATTACAATAAATATTGCAGCTATTATTTTCGATAACTACAATAAATTTTATACAAAACTTAAGCAAGATTCTTCTAGTCTAAAACAACTAAAAAAGCAGATATATTTAAAATTTAGATACTAGATTAAATTTTTTAATTTACAGAAAGCTAACAAGCTGTTGTTAAATAGAAATATTGATTATACTATTAATTTTGTTTCAGAAACAATTTCTTCGATTAAGAAAATCTATAATATTTTCTGTTAAAAAGAAAAGATTATTAGAGTCTATCTAAATAATATAAAAAGCAAAAATCAAATTTGCAACAGTATTTTACAGTATATTGTTTCTATTTTTATAGTTAAAAAGTCTAATAGAGATTTGCGCGTCTATATAAACTATAGAAATCTTAATACTCTAACAATTAAAAATTGCAATACTTTATTGTTAATTCGAAAGATTTTGCAACAATTATACAAAATTAAGTACTACAACAAGTTCGATATTATTGCAGTCTTTAATAAAATTCGAATATATTTCGATAACAAATACAAAACAGTTTTTATTATTTGTTACAATCTGTTTAAATATATTGTAATACTTTTTGAGCTATATAATATTCCGACTATATTTTAGTCTTTTATTAATAAAACTTTTAGTTTTTATCTAAACAATTTTTGTATTGTCTATATAAATAATATTTTAGTCTACAGTAATATCGAGACAAAATATAAAAATTATATAAATAAAGTTTTTGCTAAACTTTATAACACAGATCTTTATTTGAATATTAACAAGTATATCTTTTTTGTTAAACAAATCAAATATCTGAATCTAATTATTACTATCGAAGAGATTTGAATAGATTTCGAGAAAATTAAATATATTTTTAAATAAAAAACTTCTATTTGCGTGCGCAATATATAGATCTTTCTAAATTTTATCAACTTCTATCGATAGTTTATCTATAACTATTCGAGTTTAATCAAATTTTTGTCAATACTTAGTAAGCTCAAAAACAAAAATCTTAGTTTTCTATAACAATTTGACAGTCTCGAAAATCTTGTATTCAAAACTCTTAAACAAATCTTTATTGATTAGTCTATTTTGTATTATTTTGATTTCGATCTAGAGATCTGAATCGAAAACAATATTTTCGATTTTATAATTGTTGCTGTGCTATTTTAGATAAATTCGAATAAATTGTTTTATTTGATAATCTATATATCTAAAATTATATTGCTTGCAGAGTGTAACTACAAGATTTACAATAAAAAGCTATTAACTATTGTTTGCGCTTTCGAGAAATAATATTTAGAATATACTAATATATCTATTAAACAGTCTATTAAAATTATTATCGACTATTGCAATCTAAAATATTTTATAACTATTAAATAACTTAATTGTTGTCAAACTTGCTAAATCGAATTTTTGTTCGAATTTAATTTTAAAATTATCTATTAATCAGATATACTAGACGCAAAATTAAATAGTCTAATCAAACAATTGCAGAATCTGCTCTCTAACAATAATAACTTTTGCAATTAGTTTTAACAACAAACAATTCTTAAGCAATATAATTTAAAATCGAATATAGTTAAAACTGTTATATTAGTTTTGCTACTATTAAATATTATCTACAATTTAGTAGCAAAATTAGTTTGTCTATTTCGAGATTTTATCGAGTCTAAACTAATTGCTAACAAAAGAATTGCAAAAGTTTGCAAAAAGTTTATTTAAATCTTGCTAATAGCTAACAAAAATATAGAACTATTTACGTCTTTATTGTTTGCAGTATCTGTATTATTTTAACAAGATAGACTTTGTTTTATTAAATCTCTATTTTTAGTTTTTTTGTTTGCTATTATTGTATTTACAATTTCTTAGTTTACAATTTTATTGTTTTTAGCTATTAATTCAGTCTTTTTTTTAGATATATCTGTTCTATCTACAATTTAGCTATCTATATTTGCAATTTTTTCTACAATTTAACTTTTGTTTGCTGTTGCAATCAATTTAACAGAAGAGAAAAAATCTAAAATAGAATTTAATTTCGAAATTCTTGTTCGACAAATATCAAAAATATATCTGTATAACAAAAAGATAAAACAAATTATTCAAACTAAAAAAACTAATAAATAGAAAATTTCAACTATTTTTTGCAAAACAATTAAGCTGAAATTTGAGAACTATATAGTAATCGAATATTTAACAATTAATATTAAATATCTATTTGTTCGAGACAAAATATATATATTTTGAAATACAAATAATACTCTTCGAGTCGAAGCAATTAGATTTTAGTATAAATTATTAAATATTAAATATTCAGATCGAACAACTACTCTCGAGAAAATATAGTATTACTACTATTAATCTATATTGTATTCAAACGTTAAAAAATATATTAGAAACTGTTCGATTTGCAAATATATCAAATTATATTGCAAATATAGATACAATCTACTGAAATCTCTATCTATTTCAGATTGTTATTAACAGAATATATTCTGCAATTTTATTATTTCTCTGCTGCTATATTGCTATAGAGAAAAGATCTTTCAGTATATCTTAGTAATAGTCGATAGACTATTTAAAAATAAGAAATTTATACTTATAGACTCTTTGAAAGTTAAAATTGTTGTTTAGACTTTTATCGATTTTGTCTGACGTATTAAAAGCTTTTTAGTTATTATTGTTTTCGACAGAGATATTTAATTTATTGTTTACTTCTAGCAACGTTTTTGCAAAAGATTAGAAATCAAATCTAAATTGTTAACTGCATTTTATTCAGAAATCGACAGTTAAATCGAAAATACTAATGCTGTTCTTAAGCAGTATCTCCGGACGTACGTGTAGTACAATTAGAATAACTAAGTTAGTTATTTTGCTATTGCCGAATTTGTCGCAAACAGTTATATTAGCAAGTCTACTAACTTATTATTTTTTTTTGTTATTAAAAACTATCTGTTACAATTAGATTTGAAGTTACTTACAGTCTTTTCTGACAATATTATACTCGAAACTTGTCGCAATATAAAGAATGTCAACAAAATTGCCAAAAAAATCGAGATTTTGCAAAACTTTTTTTGTCAAAAACTTATCTAAACTTAAGTTAAACAAATAAAATTCGCTAATTGTAGATACGCTGCAATTTCGAAATTCAAAATTAGTAATTAAATTATACTTAATATTCGAAATATTAAAACAACTCGATTATATAAATTTTTGAAATATAAGAATACAGATTTCTATAAGATTATTCGAGCAATTAACAATTATATTTACAAACTAGAACTGCTTAAATTAATAAAGATTTATTTAGTATTCTATTTATAATTTCTGTATCTCGATAAGAGCAAGTTTTTGCCAGATTAACAAATCAAACTTTTGTTGTTTGTTAATACTGTTAACAATATCGACAACAATTTCGAATACTATATTAAAGATATCGAGATATTACAATACAATATGCGCAAAAATAACAATAATATAAATTTAAATCTAATTGTTACTAATTACAGACACAAAATACTATAGTATTAAATTCTTTTTATAAACTATACAAACTACAACAATAGATCTAAATAACTAAACTATTTTATAGTTGACAACTGTTCTAACTTTGTTGTTAACTTCTATTATCAATATTTTGATACAGCAAAATTTTACTAAATATTTAAGACGTCTTCTGATTGAAAATCTAATAAGTAGAATAGTTTGTATCTATATATTTTTGCACTCTACTATTACTATTGTCTAAATATTGCTCAACATATATCTATAGTTCTTGTTGTTGCATCTACAATCGATTTCGAAAACGCATTGTCGATATATTACTATTGTCGAAAGTTACTTGTTATATATTTGCAATTAAAATTAAATTCGATATATTACTTTGTCTTTTGCTATACTTAACAAGAACTCCGAAAACACATTATCGATATATTACTATTGTCGAAAGTTAATCGATATATACTTGCGATTCTTGCTGTTGTTTCTATAGTATTTCTGCTAGACATTTTATAATTGTTTTTTCTAAAAATTCTTCGAATTAGAATTGACTTAATATTTCTAAATATACGCACAACTATATATAAATTGCTGTTAAGACACTTTTATATTATTTTCTCTCTTTGTATAACAGATTTAGACAAACGTGTCCGAATATAGTTAAAATTCGACAAATTTCGACTTTTCGATATTGCTATCTCTTTTATTATTGTCAATTTCTCTCTCAAATTATATAACTGATCAATTTTCTGAATTCTCTTAGATATAATCGATTTCTCGATTTTCGCGTTATGTAATTTGAATTTTCTTCTTAGAGTTAGAGTTAGTAATCTTTTGTACTCTTTTAATTTTTCTATATTTAATATTTTTTTAAAATTTTTTTTTTTTTCTCTCTCTCTCAATCTTGTTGTCGCTCGACAAATTGCTCGAAACTCGATTTTTACTACTCGACAATTGTTCGATATTTAATTTTGAGTATTAGATTGTATTTAACAGATATATTTGATACTAATCGAAAATAGTTAAAAGTTAACTAGAATATTATCTGCAGCATATATATTTTTTGTTTTGTATATTATTGTTTTTTGTATATTTTGTTTCAAAATTTTTGATTATTTTTTCTATTCGACAAATTTATTCTTTTGCTCGATATATATCGGAAACTTCAGTTTTAATTGCTGAATAATATTCGATATATACTCGATATCAATCGAAGCTTATATTCGACAAGCATTCGAAATCAACTGAAATTAACTAAAAATACTAACTAAGAAATTCGATATTGTTTTGTCGAAGCTTGCAAGTAGAAAAAAAAATAGTATTACAATTTCAAACTAGATAGATTTTGTTTTTTGATTATTTTTCGAATTTTTGTTTTCTAGTCTCGGATATACTACAAATAATATCTAGCGTCTTAATATCTATAGTACTTATATCTATTTCCTGTATATAGTTAGTTCTGCATAGCTAGTATTCTTGTCAATTAACTATATACTAGTTATCAAAGCTCTAACCCTGACATTAACTTGTATTGCTATATTTTTTTGCAATTTTTTATCTACTGTTTTACAAGCTAAATTAAATATATTAGCAATAAATAATATATTAAATATATTATTCGAATATATTATTAATTTGTTTGATTTGAGTTATTAGAGTTTTAGAGCAAAATATATTGTTAAATTAAGAATTTTTAATACTAAATAAAAGAATTAACAATATAGAATATAAGAATTGACAAGTCTTGCAATTAAAAATTTAATAAATAATACAATAGAATAATACGCAACAAATATATATATTTGTGTTTAATTTTAATAATTAAAGAGTATATACTATGCGATAATTAATATAATAAAGATAATAATTTTTAGTTGTAGTAATATTAAATAAAAGTAATATTTGAATTCTAATTCTAATATTAAACATATAAATTTATCTTATAATTGCAACAACTTTTCTGTTCAAATATTATATATTAATTAATATATTTAATACTATCTATTATTTTAATTTATATAGTCGATATATAGATTTGTTTTGTATTATCTATATATATTATTATTAAAATTAATCAAAAAAATAGACTTTTTAAAATCGAATTTTTTCTTACTTAGAAATTCGAATATTGCTAAGTAGCTAATACAATATTATTAAGTAAGAGATTTGTTCTATATTATCTATATATATTATTTTTAAGACTAATTTAAAGTGTAGAATATCTATTTTATTAACTTTTTTGCAAACTATTGTTAGTAGAAATTGTGCTACAATATAGATTAAAAATAAAAAGCTGCTTTACAAAAAACAAAATATTAATTATATAGTATTTTACAAGTATCTAACTAAATTGCAAGCAACAACTGTTTTTAAAGAAGTTTCTAAACAAATTTAAATCGATATAAAAGAGAATGTTAAAAATATAATAACTAATAAAAAAGTAGAAAAAGAACTACATAGTAATACATTTAAATAATATATATATATATTCAAAAAACTAATTATATTGTAGTGCAATATTTTAAGATCGAACTAATAAAGAAGATTAAAGACAAAAATATTGCAAAATAGACTAAAATTAATACAATTACTATATAAACAATCTTAAAGAGTAAAAATATAAATACAATACAATTTCTTAATATTTAAATATATATAGAGTCTAATATAAATAAAATAACTAATTTATATATTAGTCTAATTCTAATCAATTCGAATTAAGCAAAAATATAATCAAAAATATAATATTAATTATCGAAATAATTTAACAACGCATTCTATATTATAAAGAGTTTAATAAGTTGAAGAAAACGCACAATTCAAATGCAATTAACAAATTTAAAAGATTTAAAAATACTTTTGCAAGCAATAAAAATACTGCAAATTGCAAAATATCTAATTTTTTAAAATCGACAAATAACAATGCTGAAAACTTAGTTAAGATTAATAATAATAGAGTAAAAATAAAATAGAAGAAAGCAAAGAATAATACAAAAATAATAGATAACAAATATAAAGATATAGAGTACAAAGATAATAATAATAATAATAAGAGTAAAAACAATAATAATAATATTAAAAATAAAGTTAATTACAAGATTGTAGAGATCTCGAACTAGTTAATAGTATTAATAAGTTCAAATATATTATCTAAATATATTACTATACACTTTTCGATAAAATATAGAATCGAAATTTATCGAGAGACTATAATAGTTGTAATCTATTTACTATATAAATATCAAATATTTTATATATATTATTTTACTGCATTATTATAGAATATTTAAATAAAAGAATAATAAGATTGAAAATCTAATTTTTGTTTATTAAATTTGTTACTAAATAACTTTATCTCTTAACAATTTAAATCGATTTTTTCGAATCGATTTTCGATTTTAACTCTAGAAATTGATTCGATTTAACTCGATTTTCGATTCTAATTTTAGAAATCGATTTGTTAAAACTTTCGAATTGTTAAGAACTCGATTAATCGATCCGACGCAATCAATCTACAAAAAATATACTTTATTATATATTCGAACACGTATACAAATTATATTTATCTCTACAAATATCTTTACAAGTTGTCGAGAATATAGAGATATATACTTAATTTAGTCTTTAACTTCAACACTATAGAGTTCTTTTTGTTGTTAATATAATATATAATTAAGAATTATATTAACTATTACAATATTAATCGAATATAATACTTGTACAATATATTAGTTGACTTGATACAAGCTTACAATTATATAGACAAGTTATATACAAGTTAGTACTTAATCTTTAAGAAGAGTATTTATTTGCAATATAATTGTTAGAGCTTCTATCTAACACTATATATTGCGTATATCTCTTATTAAATAAGAATAATATTATAATAACAATAAATAAATATTCGTAAGTAAACTAGTCTCGAGTAATTACTTCTTCTTATCTAGTAATATAATATATCTAGTACTATAATACGCTAGTAGAAGAGTTTTAGGACTAAATATTTTAGAGTTAGACTATTTCGAAATCTCTTAAATCAAGTATTTTGTATTGCTAATTAAGCTATTAAATTATTACAATAATATATAGAATTATAGATAATATATTCTTAATATATATTATATAAGCGTTTTAATAATATATTATAATATATGTATTTTATAATGTTTGTAAATTGCGCTTGTAAGTCTTGACAATACAAGTAATGTTCAAGTAATGCTTGGCGTACTCTCTAAATTTTGGGTAAGACTCGAGGTCTATCTGGGGCCAATCGTATATGCTGATGGGTACGTTAAATATCTAATCCTAGACCTCCTGCTAGCGTGTTGCATTACTAGGCGTGTTGCATTACTAGGTGAGAAGGAGTAAGAGGGTGTAGAAAGCCCTCTAAGACTTACGCGCATGCCTGCGGGCCGGTCGCTAGATGGAACACCACATCACCACCACTCTAGCCTTTCGGCAGTGGTTTCATGGATCGGTCTCTGCTCCGAAGCGTCACCAGGTGGCAATGCCGATTTGGCCTTGTACAGCATCGGTGACAATTAGTAATGGTCAAGCAGTAAGATTTTAATATTATTCCGTGTTCCGCCACGGCGCATTTTCCTCACAGGTTCTTGGCAGCATTGGAAACGTAACAACTACTGTAAGTTCGATGAGATTGCCATCTTACCTGCGTCTCTTTCGTCAAAGCGCTTGGTTTCGGGGACCTTGATTCGTCTCGCAAGCGACCACGCTGTCGAGAACGGCTTAACATAGGCCAGCTTTAGTGCACGATTGTCTAGCGGGAGCTACCTTTGGACATGGGCGCATGCAACGCTAGAACACACAGTTTCTTCCTCAACGCAATTGTCCCCCAGAAAATTCGTCGAAGGTAATGGTTGGGGGCTAGAACTCGGGAAAGAATAAAGTCAGACTTAGATATATATATATCTTGAGCGCGAGGACGAGCGACGACGAGATGCGGCGAAAGGTGATACATGCGACAGACCGAGAAGGCGAAGAGCAGGGCATCCCGGGCAAGCGGGTAGACTAGAGGGTATGGAAGTTCTAAATAGTGATGGTTATTTACGGTAAGTATCGATCACTGACGGTAATTGACGTAAATAACGAGATGTCCGGCCTGTAAGTGTAAATAACGCGCTAACAGTATTGGGCCTAGCATTATCCCTTTACGGCTAGCGTATAGCGTGATCATCGTTCAAAAACATTATTAATAGCAAACCCCCTGCTAGTACGTTACTGATCGTAAATGAGAATGTTTCTTTACCGTCAGTGACGGTAATTTACCGCTAGTAAGCGAAGTGGTAACTGACAGATGTCCATCACTAGTTCTAAAGCCCGCAAGGGCAGATTATCATGCAGGACTTGGCGATGCCCATGCAGCATGCGAGACAAGCGCACACTACTACTTTACTTCCCTTAAGTGGTGAGACGGACCTTATCAGTGAGATAGCTGCCGTGCTCTAGGCTATCTTGAGCCCCGAGTCCCCATAAGGCCTAGAGCTCCGCTGCAGTCGGTCCAGGGGAGTAACGCCGACGCATGCCAAACATTCTCTCCATGCTTTTGCTTGGAAGTGCTCCCAAAAGCTAGGCCATGGAAATCTGGGGACTCTATGAGAATTGCAGTCTCTCACTCGTGACAAGAAGCTTTGTACTGATTGGTGCATGACGCATTTGTAGAGGGTTGCAGATCTCCTCAACACTTTCGGTTTCGCTCGCTAGGAAAGTTGTTCAGCGCCGTCGATGACGAGCGAAACCTTGGCTTGCTTTTCCAAATCTCTCATGGCATTTCCGGCTTCGGACATACCCAGCACCTTGAAAGAATTTTCGCGAGGCAATCCCCATGACTGTATTCTTCACCCCTTTTCCCTCATCCATTCGATTATCAGAAGGTTGTGCACCAGACATGGCGGGCGTGAACCTCCAACTCGAGATGGAGAAAGGCGTGGGCACTTCATCAGGAGAATCTCCCACGAAGATTTCCGGAAATGATTCAAGGCCAACGCAGCGATTGAGGCAATACGTCGCTACTGAAGTTGACCCGAACCACGCAGACATCCTCTTCCTCTCCTGTTGCTTGATCTCTGGACTAGTCGACAGTACGATATACAACGCTTATGGGACTTTTGTGTCTATGCAGACAGGTGAATTCAGCCCTCCCCCTCCCTTCCGCAATAATTTTGATATCCTGAGCACAATGCTAAGGAGTCATCACAGGCAATACCATCTTCCTAGGTCTTGGTGGTGCCACCCCTCACCAC
>JAABUL010004571.1_pt1 | contig 18320 bp, 12 predicted proteins | sample 5559151 | NCBI WGS metagenome assembly JAABUL01 (sample SAMN10711876, study PRJNA513368) | rock metagenome | isolation source: Antarctica rocks | place: Antarctica: Victoria Land, Pudding Butte sud | reverse complement strand
GTCCCTCCCCCGGTCGCACGGCTCGCGTCCCCTCCCGTGAAGGGGAGGGGTGCCTATTGCGAGTAGTTGATCAAGGGAACAAAGCGTTCTTGTCTGCCAAACCTTGAAGGACACAAAGCCAATGTCCGAAGAGATCAACTCCCCAACACAGGCACCCCTCCCCTTCACGGGAGGGGACGCGAGCCGTGCGACCGGGGGAGGGACTCCGCTGCCAGCCCGTTGCACACTCTTTTCTATCGCTGATTAAGCGCATACCAACGACGGAACAAATCGTTCCGTCGTTGGTATGCGCTTGCCACGCCGATAATACGCCTTAAGCACGCCTTGGCAGTCCCGGCGCACACCTCGCCAAACTCCCTGTTCAGCTTAGTCCAGCGTGTCTTTAATCATTTGGGACTTGAGAACAAATGCGTTCTTGCTGACGTAGGGCTGGCCCGGCGACAGGCCCGAAAGAAGCTGAGTTAGGCCGTTCACCGTCTCGCCGGTCTTCACAGGCGTGGCGGCAAACTCGCCGGGTTTCCCTGTGGGGGTAAAGACCACAGAGCCGCCGCCCACCTGCTGCACGGCGTCAAAGGGCACGGCGATGGCGTTTTGACGCGATGCGCCGTAGATTGTGCCGCTCACGTAAACGCCGGGGCGCAATGTGCCCTGCGGGTTTTGAATCAAACAGTTGACGCTCGCGGTGCGCGTGTTGGTGTCCAAAGCGGCGCTGACCACGGACACGACCCCGTAAAACACGCGGCCCGGCTCGGTGTCGCTGGTGATGCGCACGCGCTGGCCGACCCGCACATGCGCCAAATCTTCCTGGTAGACCGTGAGTTGGACAACCACGCTCTTCAAGTTTAAGAGAGACAGCAAAGGCTTGTCGGGCGTGACGTTCTCGCCCACGGCGACAAAGCGCTCGCTGACCGTGCCCGCGATGGGCGCAGTGACCTGGAGCATGCCGCCGCCAGGGGCGGCTTCGTCCATCGGGACGCCGCCCAGAAGGCGGACGTTGGCGGCGCTTTGCCCCACTTCGTGCGCGGCCTGCACGTAAGCCGAGTACGCGGGGCCGACCTGCGCGGCAGTCAATGCGCCGCTTTGCGCAAGCCGGGTTTGCCGCGACAGCGCACGCCCGGCGATCTGCGCGCGCTTTTGGGCATTGACCTGCCGGTCCACCGACTGCCGCAAGGCCGAACGAGCGGCGTCTAGGGTGGTGGCAGCCTGCGCGGCATTGGCCTGCGCCTGTTCCAAATCCTGCCGCGAAAGCAGGAGGGCATCGTAAAGCGCCTGGTCGCGCGCCAGCTGCCGCGTGGTCAAATCAACCTGCGCCTGCGCCTGCGCCACCTGAGACTGAGCGACATTGACGGCATCTTTATCTGCCTGCACCTCGCCCTGCCCCTGGGCAAAAACCGTGCGCGCCTGCTCCAAAGCGGGGAGAGTATACTGGCCCAATCCGGCCAGGCGTCGCTCCCGCGAAAGCGCGGCCTGCGCGGCGGCGCGGCGCAGCTCGGCATCGCGGAAGGCGGCCTGGGCGCTGAACAAGTCCGGGCTGGAAAGGGTCAGCAAGGGCTGCCCGGCCTGCACGGTTTGGCCGACATTGACCGCCACCTGGGTCACCTTGCCGCTGAGTCGCGCCATGACGGGGGCCTGATGGTTGAGGTTCGCGGCAACGCTTCCCATCGTGCTCAACTGGGTGGGCAATGTCAGGCGCGGGGCCTTGCTGAGTGCGACATCGGCGTATTGCAATTGCTGCGGGTCCAGGGCGATGGTCGGGGGGCCAGGCGGCGGAGCGGGCTTTGCGGGGGCTTTGGCGGGCGCGGGCGCGGCCTTTTTTGCCGAGCTGCGCCCCAGGAAGAACGCGCCGAACCCGACCAGGAGCAAGGCGAGAACCGCCCAGGCGAAAGGGGGAATGCGCCGCTTGCGCTGCCTGGCTGCATCGGTCGCCGCGTGCGTTTTTTCTTTGATCCCATCGGCAGCGTGGTGCGCCTTGTCTCGCGTATGATCGATAAAGTCGTGGGTTTTGGCGCGTGTCCGCTCGGCGAACTCGTGGCTTTTATCGGCGGCGTGGTCAACCGCCTCTTTTGCCGACTCGGCGGCCTCTTTGACCTTCTCGGACGTGCTCATTTACTTGCTCTGTTTCTAACATCATGGCTCGTCTGTAACTCTTGGTTCAGCGCAGCCGGCAAAGCCTGCGGCACGCTGCCGACGGCGCGGGCCAATGCGGCGCGAGCTTGGGCGACAGACACCTGGGCATCCAGGCGGTCGCTGAGGATTTGGCGGTAGGTGCGCTGGGCTTCCAGCACGCTGATAATGGTCGTGCCTCCGGCTTTGTAACCGGCGAGGGCCGAGGCAAGCACTGTATGGGCATTGGCGAGCAGGCCCGCATCGTATTCCGCCAGCACGGCCTGGGCGGCATTCACGCGCACGACGGCTTGTTCGGCATCCAAACGCACTTGGGCTTGTGCGCCGACCAGCCGCGCCTCCTGCGCCTGTGCGTTTTGCTGGACTTGCCGGATCAAGCCCCGCCGCGTGCCATAGTCAATCGGCACGCTGATGACGACGCCGACGCCCGCATCCATGTAAGTCGGCGTGATCTGGCTGATACGCAGCGACGGCGCAATGTCGGGGCGTCCCTGCGCGCGGTACAGCGACTCCTGCGCACTGGGCACATCGCGATTGGCGCGGGCGACGGCGACTTCGGCGCGCCCGTCCAGCGCATTCCGCTGAGCGGCGGCAATCTCCAAAAGTGGGGCGGGCGCGGCGTCCTGGGCCAGCCCGCGCGACGTGTCGATGGGGTCGAGCGGGGCGCGCCCGAGGTATGCATTCAGGGCAGCGCGGGCGGCCTGCTCTTCCCCCCGGCTTTGGGCGGCGATCTGGCGGGCACGCGCCACTTCAATGGCGGTTTGGACAGCTTCAATGCCGGGCCGCGCGCCCAGCTTCACCTGCGTGCGGGCAATTTGGTCAAACTGCAGCGTGGAAGCCAGCAAAGTTTGCTGAAGCACCTCGCTTGCCTGGGCACGCGCGAGGGCATAGAAAAGGAGGCGCACGGTGTAAACCAGGGTTTGCAGGCTCAGCAATGCCTGCGCCTGGGCGAGCCGAAGCTGCGCCCGCGCGATCCCCGTCCGCGCCCCGCGCGTGCCGTTCAGCTCTAAGGGCTGGAGGAAAAGCAGGCCGTCGGTCGTGCCGCCGGGCTGAAATGCCGGGCCGATGGTAAACGACGGCGGGGCGAGCGCCCGCGCGGACCGCACGCCGCTTTCGGCGGCAAATGTGTCCTGGATCGCGGCCATCAGCCCCAAATTGCGGCGCGCCGCAAGGATTGCCGCGTCGTCGGCGGTCAGCCGCAGAGGGGCCGCGCCCGGCGTCTGCGGCAGCAGCGAACCCGGTGGCGCGGCGGGCAGTGTTCCCTGGCCCGCCGGCGGGGTGGGGATGCTGCTGAGGCTGGGCAGCGGCGAGGATACCAAAGGCACGGCGGGCGAGACCGGCGCGGCCCTGTTCGCCCCCGGAGCATAAGCGCCTGGGGCGGGAGCGTCCGGCGCGGCGGACGGCGCAGGCGTATTGGGCGGAGCCTGCGGGGAGCCGGCAGACGTATCCCCCCCTGTTGACCCGGACATGGGTGCGGGAGACGCCGCCTGGCTGTCTGGGGGCATGGCTGCTCCCTCGCCCGCCGCCGCCGAAGAGGAAGCAGGATTGGACGCGGGGGGCGTCGTTCCCTGCGCCCCTGCCGCAGAGGACCACAGCAGGCCGCAGACACCGGGCAGAAAAAAGAGCAAGCGCTGGCGAAGAAAGAACATAATGACTTCGCTGCTGTTCTACCCAGAAGGCAGCAAGAATAAGCCATACAAGCACTCATGCGCGTTTTTTGTTGATCTCATACAGAGACCCCCTCCGGCGCCCGGCTGTTTCCGCACAAGCACGCGAAAAACAGCGTAATCCACGTATAATCAGCAAACAGGGCAGAGGGAATGCCGCGAGAAGACAAGGGAGAGGACAGAGCATGCGACAGGCGCACTTATTCAACGAGCATTGGAAGTTTCACAAAGGAGACGCGCCGGGCGCGGCGGCAGCCTCGTTTGACGATCACGAATGGCGCGCGCTGACCCTGCCCCACGATTGGAGTATTGAAGGGCCGTTTGACGCGCAATGGGCCAGCGCGACGGGGTTTCTGCCCGGCGGCATCGGCTGGTACCGCAAGACATTCACGCTGCCGGAGAGCGCGGCTCCGCGCCGGGTCTTTCTGCACTTTGACGGCGTATACTGCAACAGCGAAGTTTGGGTCAATGGACAGTATTTAGGTAAAAGGCCCAGCGGCTTCGCGTCGTTCCGGCATGACATTACGCCATATCTCAAGCCCGGCGGGGAGAACACGGTGGCGGTCAAAGTGGATCACAGCCAATTTGGGGACGCGCGCTGGTACACGGGTTCCGGCATCTACCGGAACGTTTCGCTGATTGTCACCGCCCCCATCCATATCAAGCCGTGGGGCGTTTTTGCGGCCACCGCCACTGTGCGGCCCGAGCAGGCGCAGGTCAGCGTGACCGTGGAAGTCCAGAACCAGGGCCGTGCGAGCGCCGACGTTCAGGTGGAGCACGCGCTGTATGACGCCGACGGGAACAGTGTGGCCGAAGCATCCGCGCCCCTGGCCCTCGGGGCCGCAGGAGAACAGGCTGCATCCAGCCTGCTGGCGGTCGCGCAGCCTCAGCTGTGGACGCTGGAGCAGCCGTATCTCTATCGCTTGCGCACGACCATTCGTCATAACGGCAAGGCTGTTGATGCGGAAGACACTCTGATCGGCATCCGCACGTTCCAGTTTGACGCCGATCAGGGCTTCTTTCTCAATGGGCGGAACACGAAGCTGAAAGGCGTCTGCCTGCATGACGATGCCGGTGCGCTGGGCACTGCCGTGCCGCCGAAAGTCTGGGAGCGCCGCCTGGCGCTGCTGAAATCCGCCGGGGTCAATGCCATCCGCATGGCGCACAACCCGCACATGCCCGAGCTGTACGACTTGTGCGACCGCATGGGGCTGCTGGTTCAAGACGAAGCCTTTGATGAATGGGAGCGCGGCAAGCGCAAATGGCTGCAAGGCTGGAATGTGGGCGAGGCCGGGACGGACGGCCCGCATGCCCATTTTGAGGACTGGGCGGAGACCGACCTGCGGGACATGATCCTGCGTGACCGCAATCATCCGAGTATCATCATGTGGAGTATCGGCAACGAAATAGACTATCCGAACGACCCCTACACGCACGAAGTGCTGGATAGGGGAAACAACCCGCAGATTTATGGGCGCGGCTATGACCGAACCCTGCCGCACTCGGATCGCCTCGGCGAGATCGCGCGGCGACTGACGGCAGTCGCCAAGACCTGCGACCCGACGCGCCCGATTACCGCCGCGCTTGCAGCCGCATCAGTGTCCAACGAAACCGGCTTCGCCGAGGCGCTGGACATCGTGGGCTACAACTACCAAGAGAGCCGCTACGCGGACGACCATGCCCGCTTTCCGGGCCGCGTGCTGTACGGCAGCGAGAACGGCATGCGCTGGGAGTTCTGGGCCGCCGTCGCCGACAACCCCGCAATCTGCGGGCAGTTTCTTTGGACAGGAATTGATTATCTGGGCGAGGCGGGACGCTGGCCGTCGCATGGCAGCGGCGCGGGCCTGCTCGACCTTGCCGGGCTGCCCAAGCCCGAGTATTATTTCCGGCGCAGCCTGTGGACGATCGACCCAATGATTTATTTGGGCGCAGCCGCTGTTCCCGCGGGCGAGGAAGCGGCGACGCTCTGGACGCACAAAAACGCCGACCCAGTCTGGCAAGGAACTCCCGGCGAGATGCGCCGGGTCAGCGGCTTCACCAACTGCGCCCAAGCAGAGCTGCTGCTGAATGGCCGCTCCCTGGGCATCAAGACGCCGACAGGAGATGGAGGCCATGTCGTCTGGTGGGATATTCCCTATGAGGCAGGCGTGCTGACCATCAATGGCCTGGGACAGGAGACCAGGGAAGTCGTCGCCACGGACAGCCTGCAAACAAGCGGCCCCGCAAAGAAGCTCGCTGCTGAAACAGACGCCGCTTCGCTCATCGCCGATGGCTTAGACCTTGCCCATGTCCTTGTCACCGTAGTGGACGAACACGGCACGCCGGTTTACGAGGCCGCCCACGAAGTCACCTGGACGGTCACCGGCCCGGCCCGCCTGCTGGGCCTGGAAAACGGCAGCCTCGCCCGCGATGAAGCGTACAACAGCCAAAAACGCACCGTCTTTCATGGCCGCCAATTGGGGTATGTTCAGGCCACAAAGACGGCTGGCCCCATCACTCTCACCCTGACCGCACCCGGCCTTGACCCGGTCTGCGTGGTTTTGCATTCCACCCACGCTCAAACGGGAGAACGCGCATAAGAGATCGTCTGGAAAGAGCCGTTGTCCCGTTAAGCGTTGAAACAAAGGGCCGTGAGCCAACGGAAAACTATGGACGGTTTGCCCACCATCAATCTGCCGGAGAGGGAGTTGTATTTCGAGCTTTTGACGTTCTGGTGCGATGCCTGTGCTTCGCCTGAGCAATCAGCAGGCAGCGCGCGCGAAACGGGTATAATAAACTCTTATGGCGATGAATAGTGAAACTCTCGTGCGGCCCCGGACACTGGCCCTGCCCATGGCCGACGAAAACAGCGTTGTGCGGCGGGCCAAGGCCGACCGCGCCCGCGTGGCGAAGCTGGACGCGGACAGCGCCGCCTCGGAAGCGGGCGTGCTGGTGGGCGATGTGGTCACGCATGTCAACGACAGCCTTGTTTTAGATATTGTGGACTGGGCATTTCTCACGGCGGGGGAGCGTGTTTCCCTGTCTGTGGAACGGGACGGCGTCGGGCCGATGCGCTTTGAAATCAACAAAGGCTACGATGAAGACCTGGGAATTGAGTTTGGCGACGACCTGTTTGACCGCGTGCATATCTGCAAAAACAAGTGCGTGTTCTGCTTTTTGTACCAGCAGCCCAAGGGCCTGCGGCCTTCGCTGTATATCAAGGACGACGATTATCGCTTGTCGTTCCTGCACGGCAATTATCTGACATTGACCAACATGGGCGAGGACGAGTTCGCCCGGGTTACCCAGCAAAAGCTGTCCCCGCTGTTTGTGTCTGTCCATGCGACCGACCCCGAGGTGCGCGGGCGCATGCTGGGACGCAAAGGCCCGGAGCCGATTTTGCCGCGCCTGCAAATGCTCGCCGATGCCAAAATCCAGGTGCATGGGCAGGTCGTGCTGTGCCCCGGCTACAATGACGGCGCTGTCTTAGAAGAAACCGTGCGCGCGCTCGCCAAGCTGCATCCGACCGCGCGCGGCACCTATGGTGGCGTCCTGTCGGTGGCGGTCGTGCCGGTGGGCCTGACGCAGTTCCGGGACCGTCTGGCGGCTCTCAAAACCGTGGACGCGCAGTATGCCTCAGAGTTAGTGGCCCAAAGCGAGCAGTGGCGCAAAGAGTACCGGCGGACACTGGACACCAACTTTGTGTTTCTCAGCGACGAGTTGTACCTGAATGCGGGGGTTCCTACGCCCCCCGCGCGCCAATATGAAGGGTTTTCCCAACTGGAAGACGGGGTGGGGCTGGTGCGCCTCTTTTTGGACGACGCCAAAAGCGTGGCCCGCAAACTGCCTTCCCGGCTGCCCAAGCCGCGCACGGCGACGTTTGTCACCGGCGAACTGGCCGCGCCGCTTTTGCGCGACTTCGCTCAGACGCTGAGCACTGTAGAAAACCTGGACGTGAATGTCTGCGCGGTGCATAACACGTTCTTTGAAGGCAGCATCAATATCGCGGGCCTGCTCACCGGGCGCGATTTGGTGAATGCGCTGCGCGAAATGGGCGACAGGGTGGGCGAGCAGGTGGTCGTGCCCAATATCATGCTGCGCGACCCCGACCGCGACGTGTTTTTAGACGACATGACCGTGGAAGAGTTCGGACACGCCATCGGCAGGCGCGTGCGCGTCGTGGACCGCACGCCGTCCGCCGCCGCCCGCGCCCTGCTGAACTAAAGTGGCCCCCCCGCCTAAGTTCTGGGGAGCCAGAAGGAAAGCGGAGCAGAGCAGAATAAGACAACTGCCACTCGCTCTTATCCGTATTGCTCTCCAGAACTTAGGCGGGAGGGCCTGTCTGCCTGTTTTTAGATGATCTTAAAGAAAGCACAACTATGCCCGACATTGCCAAAATAGACAAGCCGCAAAGTGTGAACTTGGGGAAGATTGACCCCGCCGACACCCACAACGCCGACAAGGACAGCAGCAAAATCGCCGTTGCCCAGTTTGCCAACGAACTGTACGATTTGCAGGAATGGCTGTACGCCGCGCAAACGCACAGCGTTTTGATCGTCCTGCAAGGGCTGGACACCTCCGGCAAAGACGGCACCATCGGGCATGTGATGGAAGGCCTGAACCCGCAGGGATGCGATGTGGCTTCGTTTAAAGTTCCCACGCCATTGGAGATGGCGCACGATTTTTTGTGGCGCACGCATATGCAGGTTCCCGCGCGCGGCATGATCACCATCTTCAATCGCTCCCATTACGAAGACGTTTTGGTGACGCGCGTCCACAAGTCAATCACCCAAGACGTCTGCGAAGAACGCTATGGGCAGATTGTTGGCTTTGAGAAGCTGCTCGCGGACAGCAGCACGATTATCCTCAAGTTCTTCCTGCACATCAGCAAAGACGAGCAAAAAGAGCGTCTGTTGGCCCGCGAAAAAGATGAAGAGAAGGCGTGGAAATTGTCTACCGGCGACTGGGAAGAGCGCCAGTATTGGAACGACTACCAGGCCGCATACCAGGAAGTCCTCGGGGCGACCGGTGCTAAAACCGCCCCCTGGTATGTCGTCCCCGCGAACCACAAATGGTATCGCAATTTAGTGGTCGCCCAGGCAATCGTGCAGACCCTGCGTCCCTACAAAGACGGGTGGATAGAAGCCCTTAAGAAGACCGGGGCCGCGCGCAAAGAAGAACTCGCCCAAATGCGCGCCTCGGAAGGCACCGGCAAAGCCACCTCCAGCAAAAGCCCGTCCAAGACGCACTAAGCCGCAAGCACGTCTACAAGACATCCACAAGCGGCGGCAGCAAAATACTCTGCGGGCTGGTGGCGGCGGCAAACGCGGGCACAGCGTTCAGAAAATGCCAGCACACGCCGAACTCCACCGGCTCGCTTGTCGTGTCCCCCAAGACAAACGCGATCTCTACATTCCCGCTCACAGTCAGCGTCACGGTCATCGTGCGGCAGCACGGCGGGACTTGCACAATGGCGACCGCCAAAGCCTTATCGCCGTCAATGATGTGAAACCACTGCTGCGCGCGATATAATTCGCAACTGTCTACATGGCCCGCATAATCGGTGCGTCCGTTCGTGGCAACCGACCACTGCGCCGTGTTTTGGGTAAACTCCGTGCGCCAGACAACCGTGTCCGCTGATCCTGTTTGCAGCTTGGCGTAGATGCTGCCGCCCACGCCAAAGTCGCATGTCGCCGCGCCCGACACGGCAGCAAACGGCAGCGTGAAAACAACCATGTCGTTTGGCTTGGGCGCGTCCATTGTATGCGTCACCGTTGCCCAGGACTTCACCGCTGTGATCCGTACCACAGTGCGCGCGCCGCACCGGTCGGCGTAGTAGCCCTGCGCCGTCAAATAGGTATTGAGCGGCATGACTTGACCGAAGGATGCCACCACTGATTGCGAGCGCGCCGCTTCCCCGTTGCGCGTGATGCCGCTTTGTCCTTGCAAGTGCGGCACGCCGTCGTAAACAACGTCCGCAATCGCCCCCTCCGATGTGACAGTCATGGCAAACTGCCTCTGCTGATTGCGCAGGCCGCCCTCGTCTGTCTGCGTCACCTGCAAGGGGTCGTCTAGGGCAGGTGCCCGGTCGTGGGCGGCTAATGTCAGCGTCTGCTCCGCAAATGGGGCGAGCGAGACAGCAAACTCCAAATAGACCCGTCCATGGCTGAACATAATCTGCCACGGCAGGGCTGTGCCGTCGTCCAGCGTCAAACCCCAGGCCGGGCGGATATTGGCAAGAAAGAGTGCCGCGGGCAAGTTGACGCCGACGCGCAGCGGATACAAAAACCGGCGGATGCCGTGTGTCTCGCGCACCCGCAGGCGCAATAGGATGTCCCCGGTCATAATTGGAGTTTCTCTTCCAGGATAGCGGCAATGCGGTCCAGCGTAAACTGGGTCGCGCCCTGGCTGCCCTCAAACACCGAATACGCCGCGCGGCCCATCGCCTCGCGCGCAGGCGCATCGGTCAAGAGATGGGCAAACGCTTGGGTCAATTGCGCGCGCTGGGCGTCGGGATCGCTCTCCGTGGCCGCAATCTGTGACACGCCGCCTACTTCCAGGAAGTCGTCGATAATACCCGGAAAGTTCTTCATGCTCGGCCCAATCACAATCGGGCGGCCATACACGGCAGGCTCCATGATGCTCTGGCCGCCGTGCGGGATCAATGTGCCGCCGACAAACACCACCGTCCCAAACTGATAGGCCGTAGACAGCTCGCCCAGCGTGTCCAGCACCAGCACGGGTTCATCGCCTCGTGCTGGTGCTGGGTCGGAGCGGCGATGCACGGCAAAGCCCATGCGCTCGGCGATCTGCGCGACTTGAGCAAAGCGTTCCGGGTGACGAGGAACCAGCATCAGGCGTGTCGCTTCCAGGCCGGGCATTTGGCGCAGGCGCGTTAAAACGTCAAGCAGCGCTTGTTCTTCGGTGTCATGGGTGCTGCCGGCAACGATCATCGGCGCGGGCGACGGGGATAATCCAAAGGCCGTGTCCAGCGCCTGCGCCATGTTCTGCGAAACTTCCCGCTCCACCCCGCTGCGGTCGTACTTGAGGTTGCCGCTGATTTCAATCTGCGAGGGACGCGCGCCCATGCGCTGAATGCGGGCGGCGTCTTCGGGGGCCTTCATCATCAAAAGTTTGTAATTACGGAAGAGGGGAGCCATCCAGGGTTGCAGCCATTTGTAATACTGGAAGCTTTGGGCGGAGATGCGCCCGTTCGCCATGACCACGGGAATGCCGCGCGCGTGGGCTTCGTGCAGCACATTGGGCCAGATTTCCGTGTCAATCGTCACCAGCAAGGACGGCTGGGTCCAGTCCAGCACGCGGCGGACGGGGCCGGGCAAATCTATGGGAAAATAGAATGTGTTGCCGGTCCCGTACTGCGCAAAGCGCTCCTGCGCGATAGCCTGCCCGGTCTTGGTGATGGTGCTGAAGATTAATCGGACTTGGGGAAAGCGCGCGTGCAAAGCCTGTGCCAGAGGGGTCACGCTCAAAGTCTCGCCGACCGAGCAGGAGTGTATCCAGACCGTCGGCCTGCCGTCGGCTTTGAGCGATGGGGGCAATGTCCCCAGCCGCTGCCGAAGCTCAGGCAGATACTTCTGGTGACGCCAGGCACGGTACAGAAAGTAGGGAGCCATGCAGCAGACCCACGCCCCAAATAACACGCTGTAAAGAATGTACATAGGCTGTGTTACCCGCCGCCAAAGAGGGCAATCACCCGCTGCAAATCCGCCTCGGTATCCACGCCGACCGTGTCATGCGGCGTCTCGGCGACAATAATCCCCACGCCGTTCTCCAGGAAACGCAGTTGTTCCAGCTTTTCCGCCAGTTCCAGTGTGGACTGAGGCAGCCGGTGAAACAGCGCCAGCGCGTCGCGGGTGTATGCGTACAGTCCGATATGCTTGAAGTATTGCACCCCGCCCGTCCCGTCGCGATCAAACGGAATGGCATGGCGCGAAAAGTACAATGCCCGCCCGCCGCTGCCCGTAACCACTTTGACATTGTTTGCATCACGGGCGGCGTCCCCGTCAATCGCGACTTTGAGCGTGGTCACTTGCGCGTTCGTTTCCCCCCCAAACGGCTGAAGCAGCAGTTCCAAATGGTCGGCGCGCAGGGTCGGTTCATCCCCCTGAATGTTGACATAGATGTCGGCATCCGTGCGCCCCATGACCTCGTGCAGCCGGTCGCCCCCCGACGGATGCTCCCCGGTCATCGTGACCGGTATCCCCGCGCCCGCGCATGACTCATAAATCTCCTCGCTGTCGGTCGCCACGACCAGCTCGGTGAGCAAGGGCGACTGCCGCGCATTTTGGTAGACCCAGTGCAGCATCGGCTTTCCGGCGATGAGGCGCAATGCCTTGCCGGGCAGCCGCGTGGAGTTGAGGCGTGCGGGGATCACGCCCATAATTTTAGATGTGTGTGTTGTCATAGTTGTGCTGGAATGTGAGTGTTCAGAGGAGGCCTCCCGCGCTAAGTTCTGGGGAGCATGAGAGGCCCCCCCGCCCCAAGTTTGGGGAGCAATATGAATAAAAGCGAGTGGCAGTTGTCTTATTCTGCTCTGCTCCGCGTCCCTTCTGGCTCCCCAGAACTTAGGCGGGGGGGCCACTCATGCTCCCCAAACAGCGTGGAAACAGGCTCACCGTCGGGAATGAGTGTCAGTTCATCGGGGCGCAGATGGATCAGCTTGATGCGCCAGCGTTCGCCGAAGCATTCAATCATGGGCGCAGGGTCGTCAATCAAACACTTTTGCCCCAGACGCACAACAAATGTTTCGGGCGCAGGCCACGAATAGATGAGCTTGCCTTCGGCGGCTTCGGCCAGCGAAACCGGCGGGCCGTCCGGGACAAGAGCGGCATCGCCCGCATCAGTGAAAACCTGCACCAATCGCTGCCACCCATCGCCAAAGCGCAGACGCCCGCAGGTCGGCGACGCGAGCAGGCGCTTTCGGCCCCGCTCCACAAACCAGATCGGCCCGCCACTCTCGCCCGGCAAACGCACCAAACGGCCCTCAAGCTGGGCCGGGCTGAACGACTGCGCGCGGCGCAAAGCGGCCCGCGTGCCCACGGGCGCACCCTGCGGAACGGACGTGGAGATGATTTCTACGCGGCCCACCTCGGGCATAAACGCGGGCGGCACAAAGGCTGCCGTCAGCTCGGCCACGAAGTGCCCCGCTTCGTCTATGGGGAACAAGCCGCCCCCGCCGCCCTGCACGGCATACGAATAGGCGAACGACTGCCCGTCTTCCGACGGCGTCAGCGCGCGCGACAGCAGGCCCTTTTCCACAGACACGTTTTCAATGACCCGCCACAGCACCAGCCCTACGTGCGGGGCGCGCAGCTCGCCCGATGCAATTCGCGGCTTGCCCTGCCCGCCAAGCAATGGCCCGCGCGCCCCGGCGAGGTCAACATGCGCGGTGACAAAGGTCGCTTGTGCGCTTTGCTGTGTAGACATGGCGCTTTCTTTGCGTAGGGTGCGCTCTGGGTTTGCTCCGGTGTATCCAGCGCGTACCGACGACGGAACAAATCGTTCCGTCGTTGGTAAGCGCTCACAACGCCTCTGCAAAGCGTATACAACGGCTTTGCAGAGGGCGGCTTTTGCGCTGGCACGGGGCCGCATGTGCCGGGGGTGTCAACCCCCCGGCAGGGACGCAGCCAGGCTCCCGCGGGCGTAAGAAATAGCGCACGCGGGCTGGTCTTTCGCCCGAAGAACGTGGCTTCACACTTGCCGGGGGGGTGATAATCCCGGCGCAAGCCATTGCTTCACACTTTGTACAAGTAATTCAATCGGTCGGCTTTGCGCAGAGACTCGCCGATGCTGCCCAGCACCTGCCCATTAATCGGGGCGGCGATGACGATGCCTAGCGCATCCCGGTGCAGGCGCTCCAGGCCGTTTTCGCGCAGGTAGCCCGCTTTGCCCGCAATGGCAATGGCATCGGTCGTCATTTGCAGGGCATGCTCGGACAGGAACAACTTCGCGGTCATGGTGGCGGCCTCCACAGGCGGGCCGTCCGGGAGGGCCGCCATCGCGGCCAGCGCATAGACATGGGTACGCATGATGCTCAGGGTCGCTGCCAGTTGCGAGACGCGCACGCGCACGCTTTCGTACTTCTCAAACGAGTTGTTGGCGCGGACAATGTCCACCAAACGCCCGAACGCGCCGAGGGCAATGCCGGTGGCGACAATGCCGGAATGCAGCCCGGCCTGCATGTCAAAGGCGATGATGGGGCCGATGTGGCCCGGCTCGCCGACACGGTCGCTGTCCGGCACCAGGGCATTGTCCAGGCCGACCACGCCGCTGTGCGTCCCTTGCAGGCCCATCGAATCCATCGGCTCGCCGATGCGCAGGCCGGGGTTGTCGGCGGGCACCAAAAAGAAGCCTTTGCCGGCGGTGGTGTCGGTCATCACCATGTAGACGCCCGCATGGCCTGCGCCCGTGCAGAACGCTTTTTGGCCGTTCAGGTGCCACAGGCCGTCTTCCAGATACGCTTTGGTGTTCAGCACGCTTTTGTCTGCGCCGACGCCCGCTTCGGACCAGGCCGATGCGCCCAGTGTCTGGCGGGAAATCAGCGGCAGGTAGCGCTCTTTCTGCGCGTCCGTCCCGGCCTTGTTGATGCGGTTTGCGGTGAGCGTGTGCAGGAGAAGAATGAACGCCGTAGCGGGGGCGACGCGCGCGATCTGCTCCACGGCATAGGTAACATTGAGGGTGTCCAGGCCCAGGCCGCCGTAGCGCGGGGGAATGCGCATGCCGAGCAGCCCGGCTTCCGCGAGGGCATTGATGTTGGCTTGGGGAAACTCGTGCTCGGTGGCGCGGGGTTCATCGGTGTGAATGGTGAGGTGTTCGGCGACAAGCTGCTGGACAACGGGGCCGATGGAGAGGGCAGGGTAAAGCTCCTGCGGGTCTTGATCCCAGGTGAGTACCATGGTAGGCTCGCTTTCTTGCGCGAGTATACCAGACGGGGCAGGGGGTGTCAACGCGGGGCGGGGATGGCTCCTCTCCTGTTAAGAAACTTTGTTGCCCTGTTGCCCTGCCGTGCCCTCAAGGGCGCAGCTAGACGAACGAAACCCCCTTCGGGGCTAAAGAAGAGGCTCTTCCTATAGCCCCGAAGGGGGTTTCGTCCGCTAAGCCTGTCGCTTCAGCGGCAGGACAATACCCCTAATCATCGCCCATGCGGGCCGGAGAAACGGGAGTGTCGTCGGCGAGCTTAAAGCGGCCCAGGGCGAACTGCTCGGCCAGCCACGCGCCCAGCAAGCCAAAAGACAGCAGGGCAAGAGGACTGTAGAGGAAGTAGTGCATTACGCCGCTCTGCGCTGATTGGGGCGAAACCGGCGGGATTTGCCAGCAGGGACGGTGGATGCTTGCCAGACTGAGTATTCCAAACCCGGCGAGCGCCACAACAACGCGCCGCGCAAACAGAAGGAACCCCAACGCCAAACCGCTGAGGAACGCAGGCAGAGCAATGGTTAAACACGCAGCAAAGCCGTCGTAAAACGCATTGCTGCTGAAGTCAGAGCCGCGCAGCCACCAGACGTCCAGGGCATTGACAGCGAAGAAAACCAGTGGGCTAGCCACGAGAGCCACCCACAAACGCAGAAGACGAGGCGCAGGCGATGTGCCTACTTGCGTATCAGGAAGCCTCACCCAGCGCCGCCTTCCATCAAGGTAATCTGGGAGCCGCGCGGCGTCTTGGTCACTTCCACGCGGGCGGGAAACGAATCCTTTAGCTCATCAATGTGCGTAATCACAATAATCTTCTCAAAGTCGCTGCCGATAGCCGTGAGCGCCTCCACCAGCTTTTCGCGGCCTTTGCCATCCTGCGTGCCGAAGCCTTCGTCAATAATTAGCGTCTGCAGTTTGGCCCCCGCGCGGCGGGCGAGAAGCTTGGACAAGGAGATACGCAGGGCAAAGGCCGCGCGGAAGCCTTCGCCGCCGCTGTACATCTCCAGGGGGCGCGTGCCCAGGCTGTCGCTGACCTTAATCTTTAAAGTCTCTACCGGCCCGGTGCGCTTGGATTTGCCTTCTTCCAGCGTGTCAATGTAAAGCGACATGTCGCCGTCGGTCAAGCGGTCCAGCAGGCGATTGGCCTCGTCTTGCAGTTCGGGGAGCGCATTCTCAATAATCAAGGCCTGCACGCCCTTCTTGCCGAAGGCCTGCGTGAGTTGTTTGTGAATCTCCTCGCTCCTGCGGGCGTCGGCGAGGGCGGCTGTCTTGACATCGCGGGTGACATGGAGCGCGGCGCATCGCTCCAGGGCGCGCCCATGGCTGCCAATCTGCTGGTTGGCGGCGTCTTCCTGACGCTTGCGTGCTACTTCTAAGGAGCGCAGCTCATCGCGCCGCTGGGTGCGCGTTGTAATCTCACCGGCGACATCAGCAAGGCCGGACAACTGCTTTTCGGCCTCGGCACGGGCGGCTTCCCGCTCCATACCCAGCGCCTGCACGCGCGCAAGCCGTGCCTGCGCTTTGCCGAGGGCGGTTTCGGCATGGCCTAGCTCTTGGTGCAGGCGCTCGGCCCCCTCAAGCGGACCCAATTGGGATTTGACGCGCTCATAACTCTCTTCCGCTGCCAGGTAGCGCTCCAACCCATGCTGTATCTTTTCAATGCGCGCTTTAATCTCCGGGGCGAAGCTGCCGCCGTGCAGGTGCGCGGTTTCTTCGGCCAGGTGGGCGGCCTTTTTGGGCACGTCCGAGGCACGCGTCTGCATCTCTAACAGCTTCTGCTCAATTTGGGCGAGGCGACGGTCAATGTCCCGTGCGCCGCGCAGTTGAAGTTTAATCTCGGCCAGGCGCGATTGCAGCACGCCCAGTTCGGACTTTGCGCGCGCGCCCTCGCTGCGTCCGTCTTTGCGGCGCGCGGCAAGGTCGTCCAATGCTGCCTGGTACTCTTCGCGCACAATCAACTGCCGCTCTTTGGTCAAGTCGGCGCTGCATACGGTACAAACGCCTTCCTGCCGCGAGAGGGCGGACAATCGTTCTTCCCACACGCGGGACTGCTCGCCAAGCCGGGCGTCTTCCTCTTTCAGCGCCGTCAAGCGTTCCTGCGCATCGGGCAGGCGCGGCTCTAACTCGGCCTGCTCGCGGCTGAGGGCATCAAAAGCCGCCATCTGCGCGGCAATGGCATCACGCTCCTGCGTTAAGCTTGGCAGTTCTTTGACGCTCTGTACGGCCTCGCGGTGGGCTTCCTGGGCGACGGCAACGCGGGTGCGCAGGCGATGCTCTTCGGTATCGTGCTCGCGCTCTGCATTGGCGAGGGCGACACGCCCGCGCAAGAGTTGCGCCACGTCTTGCTCTAGCTGCGCGGCGCGGGCGCGGGCCTCTTGCAGGGCGGTAAAGTCTTTGACAATCGCTTCGCGCCGGGACAACAACTCTGTGGCGTCGGCTATTTCACGCTCCAATGCGGCGCGGTCGGCGTGCAGGTCGGCAAGTTCACGGCCGAGGTTGTCTCGCTGAATGCGCAGGCTGTCGGCGACGGTCTTCATGCCGCCAAGCTCGGTCAGGCGGTGCATGATGGCGTCATGCTCGGCGCGCAGGGGGACGGCATGGGCATTCAGCGCGGTCAATTGGCTTTGCAATGCACTAATAGCGGCGGTGTGCGCGGCTTCCTCGGCCAGCTCTGCGCCGATGCTGTTGAGGTCGCGCTCCAAATCTACCGCGTCGGCGGCGGCGACCTTGGCCTTGTCTCGCGCCAATGCTTCCAGTTCATCGTAGCGGCCTAAATCTAAGATGTCGGCAAGGATTTGCTTGCGTTTGCTGGGCGTCTGCTGGACAAAGTGGTCGGCCTGGCCCTGCCTCAAATAAGCGCTGTTGATAAATGTATCGTAGTTCATGCGGAGCAGCTTCTGTATAGCCTGCTCCGTTTTGCGGCTGTCGTCGCCGGTTAAACTGTGCCACGCGCCGTCGTCCTTCTGCTGATAGATTTGCCAGACGCTGCCGCCCGCGCGTTTGGAACGCTTCCTCAAGACGCGGTAGGTCTGCCCATCCATCTCAAACGTCAGGGTGACCGACATCTCATCCGCGCCGATGCGCACGAGGTCGTCGTGCTTATTCTTGCCCGCGCGGGATTCGCCCCACAGTGCCCACGTCATCGCATCCAAAAGGGCGGACTTGCCATTGCCGTTCTCTCCGGCAAGGCACAGCGTATGAAGACCGGTCATGTCCAGTGTGGCGCCGTCCGCGCCGTAAGACATGAAGTTTTTGAGTTCTAACTTGAGGGGGATCATTTGGGTATTAGTATACCAGATAGGGACGAGTGCCGGGGATGCGTGCTTACGATGTGCAGAGCCGGGGGTATGAAACCCCCGGCAGAGACGAAGCCATGTCCTTCGGACAGCAAACAATCTCCGGCGCTTGTCCTGCGTCGGAAGGACGGGCCGCGCTGTTGCCGTGGGTTTTATAGTCCTAGAAACCCAGGGACTTGCCCCTGCGGAGCCAGGCCCCCGGCAACGTGAAGCCCTGCCCTCACGGGGGTCACACACACGCGATGGAACCACACTTTCCATCGGCCCCGGTGTGGAAAGCGGCAGGACACTCGTGTCACAGGGCGGCTCGGGCAACACAGCG
>JAABUL010004570.1_pt1 | contig 18321 bp, 18 predicted proteins | sample 5559151 | NCBI WGS metagenome assembly JAABUL01 (sample SAMN10711876, study PRJNA513368) | rock metagenome | isolation source: Antarctica rocks | place: Antarctica: Victoria Land, Pudding Butte sud | reverse complement strand
CGCGCCAAACGCGACGTCGATCACGGTATCGTTCTCTCTCCGTTTTCTGACCGATGCATAGGGAAGAAGATCAACTACCTAATGTCATATGATTGCGGCAACGTGGGATACATTACTTCTGGAGGTCCAGGAAGAAGTCCTTTACTGACGGTCGATGGATTACATACACGGTTCTCGGCCCGGAACTTGATGGGCTTGAAGCCATGATTACCTTCGACATTGTGAGATGGAAGGATGCATAGTATTCCGAGGTCGAAGGTCATAGACTGTTACGAAAGCCCAAGGATCTGCGATTATCTAGCGCCCTGATTCGGGAAAATTAGCATTGGTTCATAGTCGAATCCAAATTCATCTTCTTCCGAGTCCTATCAGAAAGATGCCGTCTCAGCACCATGGGTTGCCATGGCTAAGACGAGAAAATAATTTACAACGTCGTGACGATAGCAACCGTGTCGATTGACCACTGCCAACAATTTTGGTCAGCCCCCCATCCCGGCTTGATACATACTTAATGAGACTGATCTTTGACCACTGCAGGTCCCGATATAGTTTCTTGCAGTGATGGCTGTCACCCCAAGCCTGAGATCAGTGCTATGCGTTGGTCGCGGTCTTGGTTAATAAGTTTACCGGCGATAGAGGATCAATGGTGGGCTCAGTCTGGCCACAACTGACCAAGCGATGTTATTAGCCGTAGTTACATGAACCGGTACTGCGCCGTACGTGTCACCAGAGTAGTCTTGATTCTTCCCGGTCTCGACAAGAGTCTCGTCAACATGGACTCGTTGGAGCACATCAGTACCAACGTGGCAAGCATGTAATCTTATTGCACTTTGCGCAGTTCATCTGATAATGGACTCTTTTGAAGCGTCCGCAAGGCTCAATCTATCGGACTTCAACACTTGAGGGAGGAGAGGGTCTCAGAGAAGTTCTTGGATAAGTGCAGGTGTGCGCGCTTGTTCATTGGCGCTTAGCTCCGCTAATTTAGCGTATTCAGGACTGTTGAGATTCCTTGGCGCTGAATATTGAAATTTCCCCCACCCATTTTACATGTAAATCCACACAATATTTAGTAACTCCAATAGTGTCAGCTTATAACGTACTTATTAGTCAAGATTTAAAGCTATGCGTATATCCTATATATTATAGATATATTCTAGACCCTATACCACACTCGCTCTACTAATACTATTGGATACCTAAATATTATATGGATTTACATGCAAAAATGGGGGGGGGGATTTCAATGTTCAGCGCCTGAATACGCTAAATCACCGCCAAGTGATCGCTATGTACTGATCTTCATCTCAAGTACTTTGCTTTATGTGTATACTGCAATCAATTGACCATTACAGTCAGTCCCTGTATTGAGCTCATACACACATACTCCAAGCTGTGTTTCTTACATGATCATCAGAGTTCTACAAAGTTCCCCTACTCGCACCATCCTTCCCAGCTGCTGTCCACGTTCACAACTATATATCACCTATTCAGACAAGAGCGTATGACACAAGTTCCCCAAGCCGTCAGGAAGAGTGAAGCCTCTTACCATCCTAAGTTCTGGATGGGAACGTGGGTATGAACTAATATTTGATCGACGAGATGTTGAGCTTGTGAGGAAGCAAATGCAGAACTTTCAGTGGAACCCCGACAACGCATCCTTATCCGTACCAGACAAATTGAGACTCATGGTTGTTCCTCAGGCCAGCTGAACCGATGCATGTTGCGCCGTATTAGGGCACATCGACAAGCTGATGGGACTATCTTTCGGCCTATTGGATAGAGATTTTTGCCGAGATCGGAATGCTCGCTCGCTGCCCTCATACTGTAGGTCTCCTCAGTGGAAGAAGACACAATGGCACAGCTATGCATCAAGTCGCTGTCTACAGCTAATTGCAGGAGACCTTCAACTGCACGATTCATGTGGAACTCCTGTATCAGACTTTTTGTACAGCATTATGTTCAGTTCGCACTCTTCCATGAAACGGTACATCAGCGCTGAATGGAGTTGTGGCTCACCAGAAACCACAACTGATACTTCGTTCTCCGTGTTCGAATACTCTAGGCTCTTTCCAGGAGTATGTACAAAGAATTCAGTGATGTCCTTGCATGCTTTATCTTGGAGATCCGACTCTGCTATCATTTCAACAAACCGACAAGGATTTCAATGACAGGGTCTGGTACATTTCCACCACGGCTATATGACTTGCGCTCTACAAAATTACCACTGACGGTAGGCATTCAACTGTGCCTATTTATCTTAGCGAATTGCAGAGCTGTTCTCATCCAGTACTCACCCAAACGCAGCCACCTTGTGTCACGGACCATTGGCAATCCGGCCGATAGATCCTGTTGCTACCTCGAATAGATGCGCCTGTCGCACTCGCAGTTGCCGGTGACTCAATTTCCGATTGAAGTCAGGCTCATATGCGACTACCATCTGCGGACCCTGCTCCCAGTGGATCTGTCGTATTACTGCAGTGGGCAGGAAGTCTTCCAGCTTATTGTCTGTGCAGAATTGCTGAAGGCCGCAACCATGGCAGAACCATATACTCCCAAGCGGCCACGCCTGCTGGATGTGGTTGCAGCAATTGTAAAAGCAGTAGGGGATAATCGTTATATCTCGTATGCCGGGTGGTACATTAGATAAGGCGACACTCCATTGGTGCATGGAGGCGGCTAGGGTGCGCAGAACTCGATAGGAAGGTTGATAGCCCAAGGCCACGTGGTCTTGTGCAGGATGGTCATCTGGAGGAAGGTGATTTTGACGGACTAGATTGGCTACAGTGAGGTAACCTACCTCAGGATCCTGAATTGGATTAGGCTGGAATCCATCGACTGAGAAGTAGATGGTGATCTCGCGAATCATGGACCGAGAAACACGGTAGTCCCAGGAGAGAAATTGGATTGCCAGAATTGGCTCATCCAATTGAAAGACGTTTTGTGTGTACAGCAGATGTGCCCCTTCTATGTTGAGTTGCTTGCAAACTTGAAGAATGGTCGGCGTGGAAATGGGGGTCGTGAGTTCATAAGGCCTGACGATAGTCTCGGAAATGAGCAGAGGTGATAGTATCATGCTTCGGATCTCTGTCGGTAGGCTCATCAATGTAGCACCCTTTGGCAAAGGCTTGTGCACATACTCATTCACAGAGTCAAAGATTATCCATGAGTGAGTATTCTCCGAGTACCAGAGCTCCGAGATCGACTGAAGAAACTGGATTGGGGATCGTGCTGCCGACTCGCGGAACCATTTCACCAATGCTGAAGCCCATGGAAATCTTGATGCCATGGCAGCTGATGAGTCGTTGTCAGCGACTAGAGCACAACTTGTTAAGCTAACACATCAGTCGTTCGAAACTGACCTTTATTGATAGCGACAATAAGAATTCCCAAATACCGGACCAGATTTTCGAGAGCAGAAGCTGTTGAGCTTCAGCATACGCTTTTCAGTACTGTCCTAGGAAAGCCCCACAGTATTCTATGGAGGGGACAGCGAAGGAGGTGTGAACACACCTAGGATAAAGGTCTCATGAGATGTTTTGATAGAAATGAACAGTCGACACTACGGATCGAACCTAGCACGGGTCCTGCGGGCAACACTGTCATTAGGGGTCTTAGATTGTTCCAAGAAAGGGAAAATGATTCACTGCTTCGCCGGCCGAACGGGAAATGAACAGCGGGATCAATAGCTTATTGGCTCGGGCTTTCAGCTAAGCGCAGAGTGTTCTGCTTCACTGGTCCAAATGACAGAACAGTCTTTAACAAAGAAAATTGGCCATATCCACGACTGAGCAATGATACTGATATACCGCCTAACTCAGTGTCAGATCGCGTATCTTCAATGAGAGTTCGCACCTTGATCTGGAATGCCGGCTACAGACGACTGAATATGATCACCAGCCCTGAGCCCAAATGACTAGATGATGGACATAGTATTGCGCGTTGCAACTAGCTAAGCCCCGTAGATACGCGCAAGGGAGAAGGCCGTAGGATCTTGCAATGTGGAGGGAATCCATAATGCAAGACCTGTCAAGAGGGTCGAGCAGGCTAACATGACCTCTTCGGGGCCGCCCTCCTAGGCTGACCTAATCGACACCCTCGCCATAAGGCTTCTATCTCATTAACAATGACAATGTGGCCTCGACGTGATTTCGTTTTGCCAAGACCCTTGGAAAGCTAGCTAATAGCAGCTAGCTCTGGAACTAGCGGCCGCTGATAGTGGGATCAGACAATATATTATGTTGTACTTTGCACAGCCTCGCAAGGTAGGGGTTCTCTATGGCTTGGCATGGTTAGAATCTTATTTCACACGCGAGACAGCATGGTCTCATTTTCACAGATCATTGTCATTACCTTGATGCTGTGGCTGCGGTTGAACATATTGTAGGTTCTTGGAATGTAGAGAACAGCTACTGGACTACATCTAGATGCGTTCTACAACTTGCTTCATTGAACGGGGAAAGCAATGGTGCATGTGGCGACGCTCACTCCGGACTGAGGTTTAATGCTATATCGTGGAGCTGAGATGTGGATTTGTTAGTGCTTTGAAATACCGACGGCCTATTTCTTATTCTACCGAGATGATACGCCGGCTCGCTGGCTTGCCCTCGCTGCGCTTGTCACCAACTAGGCAACAGCATTTTCCTATCATACAATTCAAGTATCTGCCATCAGTTCCAACAGGCCAAATAGTCTCTATCAGAAAATACGCTTACACGAATGGACGAACGTTGCCCCAAACCTCGGAATCTCCAGCAGATCTAGCGATACCGCGAACCATGCAGGATAAGCTATTAACTTCAAATTTCGGACATTTGGTGCCTGAAAGGAAAACAGTACTCATCATCGGTGGCTCCATCGCCGGAGCGGTACTGGCTCTTCAGCTCCTGACGCACCCTATTCTGCGCTCCAAGTATCGACCTATCATCTTCGACAGCGCAGCTACTCTGCCCAATCTGGGCAGTCCAAATGACACTGTATCTTCTCATCCAGAAGGCCAGACAGGTGCTGCTGTAGCCTTGACAAAGCAAGCTATGTGGCCACTCCGCCAATTGGGACTTGGCCTGGAGCTGGACGAGATATCTCAAAACACCGAACGAATATCGATGTACAGACAGCCTTTTTTCGGGCCTCAAGACGGCTCGCAACCCGGTGTATCTATCGTCGATTGGAATGAACCGCAAGGTATTATGGGAGGCCTTTGGACAATTCAGAGAGGATCGCTGCAAGCTCTCCTGATCAAGAAAATACTTGAGCGAGGAGGAGAGATAATCCCCAACAAGAAGCTTATCAACATCATTGAGCATGATCAATGTTTTAAAGGTGAAGGAAATGGGCCTCAGGAGGGTGCCCTCGAAGTCATCTTTGCAGACAACACCTCTTACCATGGTGACGTCGTTGTTGGAGCCGATGGAGCTTGGTCCACTGTTCGTAGGCACATATACTCCACTCCATCACCTTCTGGTAAAAAGCTTGTGGACGAAGCTTGGAAACCTGACTTTCAAAATCTCCACATCGTGCATGGTATCTCCCACGCACAGACGACCGATATTGAACCCACCATGTACGCCATGGGGCTTTCAAACGTCGGCACCGGCTCCTGGACATTGAAGGACAATTGCCAGATGTGGACCATTTACGAAGGCCCGTGCATACCTCCCCCTAATGACCCCGAATCTAGAGCACGGAGCGAGGAAGCTAACAAGGCGTTGAGCGAAAAGTGGAACATGGAAGTGTTCACCGGCGGCTACGACCAATCTTCCACCGAAGCGTTCATTGAAAGGTACCGCAACGTGTGGCATCCTTCCACCGGCACATATGGACGATTATTCGATGCCACAGTCAAGATTGTCCGAGTTGGTCTTTGGCAAAAAGTGTTCACCAGACTAGCCAACGTCCAGTGGGCAGCCGGAGAGCGAAAGCCAAAGGAATGTGGTAAAGACGCTGGCGGTAGTAGTGGCAGAGGCAACATAGTTCTCATCGGTGATGCCGCAAAGGTCTTAATGCCTACGGCTGGCCAAGGAGCAGCCTTCGCAATCGAGGATGCTACAGTCCTCGCCGACTGCCTCCTCAATTATCCTCCCCATCTTGTCGAAAACATACCCAATTTCTCTACTGCGGTCAAAGAGTACACTCGCCAGCGGCTGCCGCGCTACCAAAGAATCTCCACGATGGCATACTGGGGTGCGCGCATCGGGATAGGACGCACATGGGCTGATAGATTCGTTCGGGATTATCTGGCTGGGTTGGCGCCGGCGCCGAAGTCTGGGGCGTGGGATCAGCGGGAGAGGTCTTGGTGGGAGAAGCTGGATGGTCAGGAGTGGCTTCTGGAGCCGAAGTTCGAAGTCAAGTTGAGGGGAAATGGAGGTGGTGAGTGAATTACTGAAAATGTGTGTCTGGCGTTTTCGAGTGGAAAATGCGTCGAGTAACGTCCTCGCCTCATTCTACATATTGTACCGCTGTATATATATCGAAACCAGATACTACTCAACCTCCATATATAATATGACATCCGCTATCCTATCCAGTAAAATTATACAAAGTCTTCACGTCGCCCATCTGGCTCAGTACCACTATGTATAATAAACCCAAAACCCTGAAATCACACCCACACCCACATCCGCGCGACGCTTAACAAATTCTATCTCCAACAAGCATCCCCCTAACAGAACAAAACCCACTAGCCCTAATCTCAAACCGGGTCTAAAACCAACATAAAAACACCGCGCCACAGCAAAAAAGATAGAACGCGCAAAAGTATCACGATGAACAGCTCACTCACAAAACAAAACCACCACACAATAACAACTCTTAAAGCAGGAAGACTACCACGTCGTTACGAGGAGTCGCCGAGCGCCGATATTCAGACAATCCAAAGCATCAGAAAGCAAATTAAAGCTTCGATATACAAAACATAAACATAAGACGCTGTCCATCTCACATTTGCGACGATGTTCCGTATATACAGCAGGCGAAAAGATGATAGCGTAGCTGAGCGATACCAGCTTGAGCATGGGTTCAATATTGGGGAATCCCACGGGGAAATCTTCTCAAACAAACGATTTGCGGATGCGTATACTAGGTTATTGAGAGCGTGAGGGATACTTTATGTTATGGGGTTTCAGGTCTATTTCTGTTTACGCACTAGTTTTTATTTGCGCCTGTGTCATATACTAAGTTGACGATGGCGGCTGAGAAGGCTTGAAATAAATTGTTGCGGAAAGTAGCTCTTGGTGCCTTGTTGGTATGTTAATTTTGTTAGCTTATGCTCTGCCTTTTCCGATTATATTTGAAGATGAGGATTTTTTGGTAGGTGTATGTTATGCTACCTCGATATCATTAATACGGTTTTCTCACACGAATCTTTTCCAGTCCCTGGCCCGCCTTCGCTCTGTTTCTACCTAGCAGCTTGCATCATCTGCATCATTGTCGAGATCATCCTCTTTGCAAAAGACAAAAGCTTCGGCCAATTGCATATCTTATCCTGTTGGTCGTCAAGACAAAGATATTTCTGATCGTGTTTCTTGATTGCTTTGATCCCAAAGTCTGGGAGGGTTATTCGGGAATTATTTTTGTAAGCACGCTACTCTGAGTCAAAACCCTGTCATGCTTTTGGAGCTGGGTATTCCCTCTGTAAGCGGCGAATATTGGCTAACGGTCTCCAGTGCTGTCCACCTCGCTTCCTTGATCTATGCAAGCGTCGGATAAGAACTCACCGTTCGCTTTCAAGCAGATGTACTCACGACGTGCCTCGAAGGATAGTGTCTTTGGAGATCAGGTTGAGCTTGTGGAAGGGAGAATGTTGAAAGGCCAGATTTTGTCTGGATATCCCAAATCGACCAGAGGTATCCAGACAGTGTCTGAGCATCGACTGTCTGATATTGCAGTGTGGAGGAGTCAAGATTGCTCGAGTCACGCCACTCAAGCTGTATCAGCCGATTTGAGATCATGGAGCAAATGGATGCGGAAGATATCTGGGAAACGCTGGGCCGCAGACGATCGAAAGTGCCATGGGTCAGACAGCGAGGCTACGAACGCCTAGAAGCTCACCATTCTCGGGGATCCAAATGCCGCCGTCGGAGTTTTCGACACTCGCAATTAAGCCAGACAGCGTCCCCAGATATTGAGAGTTCCACGGCATGAGTGTAGCGACTTGATAAGGATTGATGCGACGTTCAGATATTGGGAATTGAGAACTCTTCCCACATGACCCACTGGTCCCAGGTCTACGGAATATAACCAAGGTCGTGTGCATCCCCTAAGATACTGCTCCCATCAGTGATGTATTCGACAATAGCAGGATCTCGTATGTGCAGACACCGATTCGTTACCAAGACATGTCGATGAGGTGGGCGTGCATCAGCCTGCATGGCTAGCTGCATGAAATGCTTCCATTCCGGGCGTTGGTCACATCATACCCCAGTAATTGGGAGATCGCCAGGCCTGGGCAAAAGACATTGTGAGCGATTATGCACCTACTGGTCAAGCTCAATAAAGTACTTGAGAACCGAACGCCGCCCAGCCTCGAAGTTTCTTCCAACTTCAACCTCACCTCGCAGACCTAAAGTGCACGTCAGCCTTCTTCCCTCTATCCCCTCAACGTGGACCGGCCACACAAGTCACGATGCATCTCCAAGCCTACATACTGCCATTGCTAGCATTGATCACACTCACTGCCGCGGCACCTATCGGATCGACTCTCAGTGCGATATCTGGGATGCGTGCTCAATTCCAAGCTAATAGTTATCATGAGCAGCAAACCACCGACGATCAGCTGAACGATTCGACTATCCGCACTCGAGAGAAGTGGAGGAGCGAAGTCTTGCGGCCAGCACCATCCTCACCGTTCATGTGGGCAACATCGACTGAAGCGGAGGATACGGAGGAGCGAGGAGACTCGGGCGAAGGCAATATACGTAAAGGTTTGATGGAGTTGGATCGGAGGCAATCGGGCGGCATAGGCTTTCTCACGATGTAACGACTTTATGGTATCAATGTCTAAGGGCGTTCAAGCTCAACTTCTCGAAGATAACGAGCTCTCTTCCCAGCCTCCTTCACCCAGAGTCTAGCATCCCGCTATGAAAAGCCCCGTAAGCGCTAATGCGCTGTGACACAGTCGTCTCAAGCTTCATGGGGTAAACTCACGCTGCGGCCCGCTCCCGGCCACGGGTCTCCGCAATACTAGCATGTTCATTCAATTCATACTCGTAGGCCACCAATGACGGAGCATCGTTTATTATACTGACCAAGCCCTATGTAGCGATATGAATCGGCCTATCATCGAGTCCTTTCAACCTGTACACTTGGAAATATCACGGAGGTTCTGTGGCTTCTCGGTTCCATCAGTGCTGTCATGCTTCTCGCGTTGATATTCTCGGAGCTGTGAGTGGCTTTTTCTGTTGTGTGGCATACAGGCAAAATCTTCAGGGGACTTCAATTGAGTCGGACATGAAGCTCGCGACGCCCCCAAATGGCTTCTTTCACAGAGGAAGGAAGCAGTGAAGAGCTAGTCGCCCCGGCTCATTGTCGTTCGGACAAGCGTATTAAATGTATACGTTGCTCTCTTTCCTATCGTAAGATGGTTCTACGCCAAGGCTCCTTTGCTGGGGTGCACTGGTGTATAGAAAGTGCATACAGGCGGATCAGATAGTGAAGGCTAGACTGAGCCGTGGGATAACGTAGGGCACCGGTCAGATGGTCTTCAACGTGTCGCCTTCAGAAGCCAGTTATGTATTCTTGTGATACTTATAATCCCTATGTCCGCAGATACCTCCCAGCAAAGACCTCGCCTTCCAAGACTGCTTTCACCATCATCAATGTACCTGTCTCTCCGTTCCGATGGACTGCAACCACACCGATCCCGTTTGACCTCGTGCCAATCTTGCAATCATTGACTTTCCAGCCAAATTGCCGGTCACAGTTCCCAGATGCGGCCGTCTTGTCTGGCTAAAAATCGGCGGCCCGGGCTCGTCAGGCGCTAATTTCTTCTTCCGTCAGAATAGGACGGTCTAAATGGTCCTAAAATCGCCTCTTGACTGGCATATGGCTTACCTTTCTTGTGTATGGCGCGGTATCTTCTGAGGAAGAGGAAATATACGGACAGCTGAGATGGAGGGCGAGTCGTTTGTATGTGGTCGAAAAGCCTTTGGTATCCCACTGAACACGTATAGGTTATCCTCATGAGCTGAAGCTCTTGAATACTTCAAATGCACAATGGTTGAATTTCCAGCTCGCCATATCTACTTCGGCGGTTTTCCCCCCTATCTCTAGAACATCCGTCACTTTCAGTATGGTGTTTGCCCTTGTTTCCGAAAGCATATATTTAATGCCTTATTTCCTCCAATCCACAGCGAAGTCAAGCAGAATACTCGAGTACAAACTATCGCCAATTCCAACACAAGTCGTGTGTAGAAGGTATTGTACACAGAAAGATAGAAGCAAGCTGTGAAGCGACCAGTTGCGTTATCATGACCTACTATCTATTATCCAGCAAAGCGTGTGCTATGAACCAACCGTTCGACCATCGCCGTCCCGAGATTCCTCCCGCCTCACCGGATAGATCGACCCGGGACCTTGCTTGCTTCTCCAAAGGTCGAGAACTCAAGAGTGGCGACATACTCGACCTGCCGCTGTGGATGCAACAGTCAGTGTCTCTCTGACCCGTGCAAATGGCTGGGATTTCCGAACATGAGGATATCCAGGGCAAGATTAGCTGCAAAAAGGCGACGAATGCAAACGCTCAAAGCCGCATGATCATACCAGGTTCAGGGCAAAGTGGCCAGCTCACAAATTGTGCTCGAGTACAAGTACCGAGCGAGCGCTCCTCCCACCCATAATTATTACTACGGTTCTTTAACTGAGTCTACGCACTGAGACTCACAACGCCACCAAAGGATCTCCATATTAGAGATTGGTCAACCTACGATACACACACGCATCCCATCAAGCCTTCTACGAAATCGACACTAAGTAGCAAGGTGATCCACCTTGCCCGAACCACACAGACCTCCCTCACACCATACCCAAAGCACTAACAGCAACCAAGAATGTGCAGCAAAGTCTACCATCGTCGGAGTAGGAGGTACGAGGTTGTCGATTGTAGGCGAACAACTTGTCCCTATTCCAGATCCTACATCCCGCGACGTAACCGTCGTAGCGGGCGGCATTGGTGGGAGCGCTGAGCCGTGGCGGTGGACGTGGGAAGAGATGGTGCTGATATCCGATGATGATTGAGCTTGTATCGATTATGGTGGGACAGGCATGCGTTTTGTGACACTTGAAGTGTCGGGGATAGTCAAAAGGGATGATCCTGGATTTGACAAAGCATGCGATAAACAATATTAAGACTCAATTCAATCACCCCACTTCTCTCAAGCATCATAGCACAAGAGAAATCCTTCAATTCAGATGCGACATAACATCCCGACCCGAGTCTTACATAACCCATCCCATTCCTGTTCGCAATCAAGAGTAAAAGTCCATCTATCGCACAAGGCAAACGCTCTCCCCAGCCCGAGAGCGTCACAAGGAACATCACGCCACAGATGGCGACGATTACAGATGCTCAGAATCACAGCACCAGACCCGTGTCAGTAGAAGCGATGACTTCATACGTAGAAAACCGTCATTATGCCCCAATAGACTACCGCCAACTCGTCCGCCCACAGATAGCACATCCATCCCCTCATACAGCCTTGCTACTCATCCTCCTCTTGACTGCTGTGCTACATCTGAAGCCGTATGCCCTCTACACATATAGACAATACCATCCGAACGGAACCCCTTTTCGGACAGCAAGCAATCCGCACAAACACCTCGTCAACTGTTGCAGCTGAATGCGGAAGTACCACAAAGATGGCAGCTGCCACCAAGTACGACGTATCAGCAAGCAACCCCATCACCCGTTGATACTCGATGTACTACAACTCCAACCACACCGCCGTATCCAATATTCTTGTGCAAAGGATTCGTGAGGAAGCATGGTATCAACGTGCATTCCTGCAATCAAGAATTTCTCCACTTGAATTTTCCAACATCGATGTCATTTCAAGAAAGATCCGGCGACTCAAAGAAAGCATGCATCAGCTAGTCACACCTCTCGCAACAAATCATTCGAGAAAGGATCAATCAATTGCATATCCCGAACAAGGCAAACACCAGAATGTAAGAAAACCCGACGGCGAGAGCCACATGATCAAGATCATGTTCGTTGTTCCGATCGGCTGGTTGCACAGGTAGCACAGCCAGCTTTTGGATTCGAAGCCCGCTGTCCTGATAATTTCTTGATACACCATCAGCACCACTATGCTATAGCGCAGCAGACTCGCCTGGACAGCTACCTGTACTGTCACCAAGATCCCATTCCCGACATCAACACGCATAAAACATACATGTACGAGTATCAGATCAACCCTCAATCGAAAATGCTTTCAAACTGTCAAGATTCCGCAGAACTTGTCTTTCCTAACCGTACCTAAAGCGCTTGAATCGGCTCAGGATGCATCATAGCACCATCTAGGACCTTGTTCGCGTAGACTGTAACAGCTTAAAACATGTCCGCCTCAAGAGACAGCACTTGGCATCCCCAGGTCCAAATTGTGGGGTGGATAGTTCGACACTTGATACATATCAAGAGCAAATACTTTCCACAAGAACGGACGCATAGTGATTATATACACGAACGTCCACTCTTACATGATGGCTCTCAGAACTAGCAATGGTCATTTCGGGGGAACTTCACAGAGCAAGAGCAAGAGTAAGAGTAAGAGCAAGAATAGATTAGGCAGTCACTATAATCAACAAGGCTCAATAGCATACCTAACCAGATGCCAATCTTTCGATTTCGAACAAAAGCTTAACCGTCTAAAGCGATGAATTTCCCGATCCCGCATATGCTGGCAACGATGTCAAGGAGTAGTCCCACCGTCGGTCTTAGCGTGTATATCAGCCTCCAGCTGCCAACAGCTCGTTAAGTACGGTGAATGAAGATGTTTTCAGAGACCAGAGGTATCGAACCACACCAGGATGGTATCATCCGAAGCGTACAGAGTACGCAAGTATGTCCATACCAGGCTTCCGCGAGATCACGGATACACAGGTGTCGACTAGATCCACGTACGCAGAGTCGTGACTGAGCAAGTTGAACCTCGCGCGTCAACGGGCGATAAGCTGCCTGCTTATCCCGCTTCTATGGTCTTGTGCTTTGCGGTTTCGCGCTTCTGTGATCCTGAATAAAATGCAGGTTGAATTGGCTGTTGAGGTATTTTCGTTCGGACGATAGGAATCCTACCGCTTTATCTGTGGACTTTTAGTGTGATGACCACTGCGGTGTCTGCTCTCATTGATAATTCATGGCATTGTTGCCAGTGGAATGGTATGGATGAGTAAGTGTTTGCGTTGAGCTGATGGTTCAAGAAAAAAGGGGGGAATGGGTACGCTAGAGAGGAACCACAAAGTATAATGCCTTATATAATGACCGTCTGTCCTATATTCCAGTTGATGTATATACGCACCAGTCTAGAAGATGATAAGCATTATGAAGGACCGAGAATGTGATACTTGTGTAGAAGTTACGAAGCTTTAAACGGTGTCAATCTCACTATCGTGAGAGGACGAACGCCGGAAATGATGTCTCACATGATGCCTTACTGGTGTGTGATCCTCTACTGTGATTGATACTTTCAGAGTCACCTGAACTCTGCATCCACTTCCTCAAAATGGTCGAAGAAGCCTTTAAAAAGTTGCACGCCAAGCCCTGGATCTAGGCTGCCTATCGTGGCACGAATACTGTGCATGCTCAGCTGTGGTAAGCCTGCATCGATAGCTCGCATGCCCATTGCCGATGACAGCATGGGCCCTACGGTACCCCCAGACCTAGAGTCATTCCTGATCTGGAAGACTTGTAGCTTGGCGCCGCACTTATCGGCCACACGCTGCAGAAATGCAGTGCTGACGCTATCGGTTGTTGTATGTCCATTTGGATCGGCCTGGACAGCGACCCCAGTGTTCAGGCGCGGAGAATGGTTCTCGAGATATGCACCCATGAAATTAGGGTTGACAGCATGGGAGACATCAGCACTGATGAGGAAGCTGTTTGCGTACATTTGCGACACCTTGTTTGCTCCGCAGCCCTTGTCCGAGAAAGCTTCACATATGCGCTCGAGAGTGCTTGGCAGGAGGTTACTGTGAGCACCTTGACGCAGCAGTGACCCAATCTCTTCATCATCAAAGCAGCCCACAATCTTGATGGCACTAGAATCGGAACAAGGATTCTTGCTAGAGGCAATGAGGGCTTCGATGGCGGCAAAGGAGCACAGTTTATCGTCCACCCTGCCAGCGAATATGAACTCTTTATCGAGACCGCCGAGTTGTGCGGGTTGTGTGTCGAAAAGCTCGAGCTCCCAGTTAATGATTGTACTGTCTGTGTATTGTTAGTCTTTGAACGCAAGTGAGAACTGTAAGAAGCTCACAATCCTGAATGTTCATCTCCCTTGCTATCGCTTTGACCAGTCGCTCTGGTTGCGTTGCTGTGAATGTGCCTGCTCCGCCCAACACGCTAGATTCTTGTGGCTTGTCGGACGACCCACTGCTAGAGTCTGCGCTGTCTAAGCCGATGATTGGGACCATCTCAGTTTCTTTGTTTGGGTTTGACAGATTGGCTGCTGCGCCGAAGTGTGGTGCTAGCGTTGGAATCCGTGCAATAGGCCAACCTAGCTTTACCAACTTGGACTCTATCTTGCCAGTCTTGCTATCTTTCACTAATACTCTGCCTCCAATGCCCAGGTCTCGGTCCCACCATGTGTTGTTCAATGCTCCAGCATAGGGGGCTACGCCGAGTTGTACGTACCCTGCTTTCGTCGACAGCGTCGAGATCGGTTTCAGCCTTGTAGCCAAAGCGTCAATATGACTGGCAATAACACTGGCTCCATCGCCTGACTCATACTCTTCGCCCACTACGAACGCAATCAGGCTGCTGCCATTGCGCTCGAAGAAGTATTTCCCTCCTCTGTTGAGCCTAGTCGTCCACGAGTCGCGTTCTGATAGCTTTTTGAAGCCTTGTGACTTAAGTCGTTCTGCTACGGAAGCAACAGCGTGAAAGACTGTTGGGTTCTCGGAAATGAACGAGAGGAATGGCTGAGTGTAAGAACCAAGGTCGACTGGCTTTGTTGGTTTGTCGCTATGGTTCGTCTGAGGGATAGTGGAAGCCGTTCCGAAATCGTAGGCTAAATTATTGGGCACTTTGGGCAGGTTATGTTTCACGTATCTCGCCGTCGTAGCTGGTAGGACCACCCGGTTGTTATGTGTACGATTTTCTGGATGCTGCAAGTCCATAGAGTCGATAGGTGCCTGCCCCAGCCGTTGTCGTTGATATCGCTCAGCTTGCTCATGGGCCTGATCCTGCTGGTCTCGTTGTAGCCGCAGGTCCTGAGCTATGTGCTGCTGCAGTTGAGCTTGGTGCTGTTGTTGTGCTTGTAGTCTTGCATTTTGAGGTTGCTGCCGAGCTTTCTGCTGCTGGACACTTGGATGACATGGTAGAGTGGCGCCGTGCCATCCGTAATCAATGGGTGGGGATGGTGATTCAAATATTGAGGGTGCCCCATCGTTCGACGCCAGCCCGCCATTTGACAGTTGATCCTTGTGCGCTACCTCCAGCCGTTGTTGCATCACTGATTGTTGCTGCATTATGCGTTGTTGCTGAGCCACGATTCCCTTGCTGCCGTCTGTATGGACTTCCGAATCTTCCCAATTGCCTCGCGCCATTGCATCAGCTTAAGATTCTGTAACACCCGAGGTTATATATAGCTATCTCATGCTTCGGCAGTAAGTCTGTCACGATGAAGGACGTGGATATGTGGATGTGGTTAATAATATGGTGATTATATTTATATATATGTTGTAAGTGATTGCGGGCAAGAGATGAGCGTGCCAAGCATCCAAGCCAAGACTCAGTCACGTGATCCGGCGTCGTACCGTGACAATATGTCATGTCAACCAAAATTGAAAAATGACAGCGCCGTCGACGTGGCGACAGCCACGTCGTAGCGACAGCATGCCCATATTGACTAGTCAAAGTCACTGTTCATGTACTTGTAGCCCTCCTAAGCACTCCCATTACGTTGATGTGGTGGCACCGCTTCAATCGTCGAGGTAGGGAGATTTAAACAAAAAGCTCCCGGTTTTCCCTTTCAACGATCATAATACCCTCACTCTCTGTCAACTAGAAACCATCCAAGCTCCCTTCTGAGCTTTCGCTCTCGCCTTCAGGTCTTAGCGCAATTGACCCCAAAAGATGGAAAGTAATGGCCTGAGCTTTGGGCTCGCAAGTCTAGACCACCTCGAAAAGATTGATCGCCTTTTCGCCTGTAACGTGGGAGAATATGTGGATCTGCCACAGCGGGTTGTCGTTGGCGATTAATCAAGTGGTAAGAGCTCGGTTTTGGAAGCACTGATCAATCTTCCATTTCCTCGAGAAAGTGGCCTGTGCACGCGATTCGTAATATAGATTATCTTCCGATAATGCTGATTGACTGTTGACGACTGATAGAATGAGTTGTAAGCTTGTGAGCTTTGATTGCTCTATTCGTATTTTAACATTGCGGGAGCAACTATAGATGGAAGAAATTAAGGAAAAGAAAAAGCGTTGAAAGTACGCATCAGCCGGCGTCTAAGCCATCTAACCTCGATTGGGAGGGTAAAAATCCCTGGTTCTACTGTCCCAATAATCGCAACGCCTCTGCCGCTCAGCTTTATGTCTCTGAAATACAGTCTCCTATTCAGAACCAGTATATACTCCCAAAAAGCATATCCTTTGTGAACGCGTTCTTCCCCTTTTCAAACGATCTGCTTGAGCTGACCTGCTTCCTTTCTAGCTGTGCCATCAGTCTTTCTTACTCATCATACGAAGTACAGCAGCTCGTCCAGCGTGTCCTCCCGCAGATATATCAGTGCTCGAGCCGTACAGGTTGTTGAACGCCTCTTGGGAGGAGTATCGGACCCGAAATTGTCATTGATTGCTTCACTCGGAGTGGCGAACGAGACATGTTCATTTCTAAACTTGATCGAATGTCCGTCCTTTCGTGGCTTCAAAAAGACAAAGGACCTGCCAAGTATACCTCTCAGGTGAACCATTACACTAGAACAGCTAGTCAGTTAGACAACAGTACGAGTGTTGCGAGGGTCGAGAGATGAAAGTGTTTCTACCCATGAAGTTCATAACGAAGTGGGGATGCGCAATGTACGTCAACTTTCATTTCGTTGTCAAACGCCAGGACTGTTGGGAACTCGTAATAGGTGTGTGTACCTGTAGGACGTCATTGTCAGGTAATTAGGTTAACGTCGGACTATCCTGAATCTGGTTATCTGCCAACGGAAGTGAGATGTTGGACGGCATGAAAGGAGGTGAGAGCTTTATTATGGTTGACCCAGATATTCCATCATACCCGGCATTTCGACGCTTACGCGTGCAGGGGTTGGGGTCAGCGTACCATTTGCAATTAGTGGTGGGCCATATTGTGAAACAACCTTCTTATCTCTACAACGAATATCGGCGATGTGCGAAGGTAACCTCCTTGCAAACATTCGATAAGACCCTGGTACAGATGCGTCTTGCCATAAGCATCAACCGAGATGACTAGTAAACAATTGTCAGCTTCCTCAATCGGACAGACCATTATAGAAATTGCCACAGACACATAGCCTCTTCTATTCTGCTCACTGAGCCCAACGAAGGCATGAGCTTGGTGATAAAGCCTCGCTTGATCAAAGCGCCACCTGGGTATTCTCCTAATCCGTCAAACAAGAAGACGCATCATCTCCATCGGATCATTAGGTTGACATAAGTCTTCTGTTTCCCATCCGAAGGCCTTAGTCAGCTCAAGGCGGAAGCGACATCCTTTGAATGTGTCATGACGTCGAACAGCCTCTGTAGAGCCATCACAAAGCGCGCTCTCGAGCCGCCATACAGGTCTTGCGTGTTTCGGTCGATTACCTGGCTCATCAATATTCACTTGGCAATCAAGTGAGCGCCTTGACCCACCTCTCGAACAGGTCGGAGCATGTAAAAGACCTGCAAAGTTGTATTTAAATACCCAGTCTGACCCTCATTCGTAATATCAACAAACCCAGTTGGTCGACTCAGAAGATCGCGCAAAGGCTTGAGAAACATCCAAAACACGTAGTCTATACCAGTGATCAATCTTTCAGCTCAAAAGAGACAGAGGTAGATCTCTACTTAACGCACATTAGTCTCGCGATCAATAAAAGACCTAACCCCAATCAAAGCTAAGTTATCTTAAGCGGCTGCGTGCAGGTGTCCATTGGCATATC
>JAABUL010004569.1_pt1 | contig 18322 bp, 10 predicted proteins | sample 5559151 | NCBI WGS metagenome assembly JAABUL01 (sample SAMN10711876, study PRJNA513368) | rock metagenome | isolation source: Antarctica rocks | place: Antarctica: Victoria Land, Pudding Butte sud | reverse complement strand
ATCACGTCGGTGCTTGAATGTCCCGCGCTCCAGGCTCGACTGGGCTTGGTGGGATGCCTTGGCGGTTGGTGGCGGTGCGCACTTCTGGCATGGCTAGCGCCTCCCAGATGGAAATTAACAGGATTTTTGGGCCTCTTCGGCGCATCAGTCGGGATAATCATGGCGACCAGGCAGGGAAGGCAAAGCCTATTGTGATCAGAGACACGTCCGCGTGTGCGCCCACACCACCGATAAGGGACCCATATTTCCACCATCCTCTGCAGGCATCTCTGCCAATCAACGTTGTCCGTGCGAGATGCTCGTGTTGGGGTCGCTTCGCCAGTTGAAAGGAGCTGACGGAGTATGTATATGAGAGCTGCTGCTCTTGTATGTCAACATTGCATATCGCCCCAAAGTGTTGTCGAAGAAGTGTGCTTGGAACAGAGATTGACGAGATTGACGAGGGGGCGAAAGGGCGAAAGGGCGAAATCGCAGCCCAAAGACTGGTGGCCGCCCGAGCTGCGGCGCCCGCCTTGTTCGGTGCGAGACTTGGGTGCGCCTTCCGTTGCCAGATCGGAGCCGAGGAGGCCGATCGCCCGATTTCGCCCCTTTGATTTGGTTTTGCTTAATCAGCATTTAATTGCATCTCGACCACCAGTCTCCTCTCATTCGTGCATATATTCGTGCATATATTCCTGCATATCTCTCTTACCTTCCATTGGCAAGTTCAATCATGTCTTGCATTGTTCTTGATACCTTGCCCGTGAAACCCGGTCAGGTTTACCAGACGGCCCCGCCAGATACTTGTGAGGCTGTTGTACCTTGTGTGTCGACCATACCGCATCCTGTCCCTGCTACCTCTGAATTTCTTACCATTGCAGCTCACCGTCGCTGACGAGGAATCAGTCATTGACAACGGGCTACATCAGAGTTTGTGATTACCCTTCACCAAACGTAGTCGTAGCGCTCCGTCTACTCAACGTCCTATTTCGACGGAATGTATTGGCTATCATAGCCTTGTTTGGCCCCCCACCTTCGTCTATGGTGCATATATCATCAGACACTACGGATTGAAATATTGGAAATCTCCTTCGCGGGCATCGACCACTTGGCCCCAATGGCTTTCGGATAAAACTTCTTGTGAGATTGCGGAAACGTCGGAAGCCAAGGTACGAGTGTGGTGGTATCCGTCTCGAAGAACCCATTATACCCATGTCAGCATGGTTCGCGACATGGAGGATCTTTCCAGTGTTTTGGTTCACCAATAGGACTGAACGCAAGAGCCTTCCCGCTTATAGACTCACTATGGGGAGCTGATCTTCATAATGTTCACCACAGAAAGTCCGACATCAAGAGTTATGGGAGATATTGGAGCAGTTGGCAACAAGTGCTTGGGGTTACGTACCATAAGCCCATCGCTACTCCTCAAATAATTCGAGGATCTGGGGGAGAGGCCAGCGTTGAGGTTTGCATCGACATCGACTTCGTTCTCTAGCATATTAAAGGGTGAGATCAGGGCCGCCAGCACGCATATCGGCTTCATCTTAGATCGAGTCGAAGACATCGAGCTCTTTATCGGTCTGGAAGAGCTCGTAGCCCTCTGTACTCATCTTCCCTGCCGTCTTTCATATCAAAACTTCTACGAAGCGTTGAGTATCAAGGAAAGTATCGCGTTCGAGATTGAGTTGAAAACAGAATCCCAGCTGCAATATGAAACATGTGGCGTGAGAATGAGTGGAGGTGTTGAAGTTGTCAACAAAGATTGGAAATTGACTCTGCACAGCAGCTATTCGCTCACCAATAACCCAACAAACCACCACCCCAGATCTTATTCGAGCCCCTGCCTAGTCCTTTCCTCTCGCTTACCATATGGAAATACTAGGCACTCTTCGCAGCTGCACCCGTTGTCAAAGCACCAGTCCCCATGAAACCCCACACCGCATGATAAATTGCAAACGTCAACCCGCTCACACTCGCCTTGTATGGATAAAACGTCGTATCCATCAATCCCTGCACCACATCCCCTAGATTCGCATACGTCAACCGCTGCTGCGCCCCCGCACCCGTCCCTGCCACAAACACACATCTCACATTCGCATGGGCGGTACTGTTGAACGGATCGTCACTGGCTGCGAGGGAGCTGTTGCCGTGCTCTCGGATCTGTCGAAGCACGTAATCTCGGCTGTCGTAGAGCGCGGTGACAAGGTCGGTGCGCGCAATTATCTCATTGGGCGTAAATTGGATGAAGAGCGTGATGGGGCTGCGTTCGACGGGGTATCTTATGACCGTGGTGGCATTTTGTGAGGGTAAATTCTGACTGCTGGGGTCAGTATCTTGTCAATTCTATCCCTGTGCCGATAATTAATCACATACCTTGAGGCAACGTTGGCGTTGGCGAGGATAGTGTCTCCCGGCGAAACATTCAGGCTAGATGCTGCAACTGGCCCCGCCAAAGCTTGCACCGTGAGCTGCAGCAACAGAAACGGTAAGGCAAGCGCTTGCAGCATCATGAGCGCTTCTTCTTGGATATTCGGTCCTTGTACGCTGGGTATTGTTGGATTTCAATATCGGAGTGAAGTATTGTTTCTGTAAGCAACAATTTTCACGATGCAGGAGAAGCATCTTATACCAGCATTCCTCCATTTCCGTCTTCTTCCTCTATGCGACTGCCATGCGAATGCGCGTGTTGCATTTCGTCAGGACTGTGGCGATATGCGAAACCAAAACCCTTTTGCCGCCGTTGGGCCAACATCGACATCCGTTCTTCATGAGAACGTTTGAGGACTTTGTTTGTCTCCTAAATAGACTCTGGGGTTTGTAATTGAAATTTTGGAGCAAGAGGTCGGTTCTTACTGCCTGGGCTTTTGGATTTGTTGAACAGGCGTTTGACTGTGAGATCGGAATTTGAAGCTATTCTACCCTCGGACAGGCACTCGCACACTTGCGGGGTTAGCTCAGATTCAAGCGATCAAAACTGCGTCTATTCCTCTCCCACCATTCTTCATGCTCAAACAACACCAGGAGCCGAGCCATCATTACATCGTCTGAGCTGGCTTTTTCAAATGTCTTGGCCATGAGAAAGAATTTCCCCCTAATTCATGGCTGAAAGGCGTTGCGATAGGTATCGATTGTAAATTTTTTACGCTGGTAGGGAGGGGTTGGATGTGGAGCAGGCAGAGGTAGGGATGCTTTATGCGGCAGGGATGTTAGAGAATTATACCAAAGACTTAATCAATTAAGTCTTTGACTAGTGTACTTAATCAATTAACTCTTAACTAGTGTACTTAATCAATTAATATAGTAATTAATATAAATACATTATATATAGTCTCCTAAAAGAAGGATTAAGTACTACCTAAAATCTTATAACTAGTTATATAAAATCTTAGCTTATAATAGTAAGATTAAAATTATATATAAATTAATAATTATTCTCTAAAAGGGAAAGGATAGTAAATAAATAGTTATATATATAAGGTATCTTAAAGGAAGTAATAATTATATAAGGTCTTCCTAATAATTAATTATATAAGGCTTACTTAAATAAGGATTTGGAAGAAATTATATATAATCCTTTAAAGTAAGGATAAGATTAGAAATTAATTAACCTCCTAGATATTAGAGGGGGTAATAACTATATAAAGTATTTAGATAGTACAGTCGCCTTACTTATATATATCCTATTATATAGAAACCTCTTTAAAAGATAATTAAGATAAGATTATATATAACTTCTAAACTTAATTATAATTTAGTTATAAAGAAGGTAGCTAAGGTTAAGATATATATTATAATATCTTTAATAAAATAATAATTATATAGAGTTATAAGAAGCTATAGTTATATTAATTAAGCGTTCTTTATAATTAATTATATTAGTTATTTATAAACGCCTTACCTTAAGAATTAAGTTAAGATTATATAAAACCTATTAAACTTAATAGTAATTATATTATAAGGATAAGATAAGGCCTAATTTAATATAAGAGATATTTATAAGAGTAGTAGTTATATATAATAAATTAATAATATAGGTATAATACTACTACCTTCCCCGTAACTAATTATATAGAAACTTCTACTAATAATAGTAATACTAATACTATATAAATGCCTCTAATTCTAATAATAACTAGCTCCTACTACCTAACTATAAAGTTTATATACCTAAAGTATCTTATATAAAGTAATATTTATATATAGACTCCTAAGTAGTTTCTTAAACTAAAACTTAATAGTTTCTTAAGGAAATCCCGCTAAGCTCTAACCTCTAAATTAATTAGAACCTACGCTAATTTAATTTTCTATACTAAACTACCGCTTTTTAGGATTAGATATTTAATTAATTTCTTAAATAAGATTATATATAATACTTAAAATATATTAATAGATATATTATAAATAAGGTAATTAGAAATTAAAATCTTAAGCTAATTTATTCTAAATAATTATTATATATAATATTCTTATTACTTATAATTTATCTTAGATAGTAATTATAATATAAGAGATATTCTTAGAACTTTTAATTCTAAGATAGCTTATATAAAATTCTTTATATATATAATTTTAAAATAAGTATTTTTAAAAATTAATAAAAAAATAAGAGTTAATAATTCTTAAATATCTTATATAAAACTTTAATCTTATAAATTTTAAAAGATATCTTAAATAAAAAAATTATTTAAATTAGATTTAAATTAATATCTTTTATAAAGATCTTAAAGTTATTAGCTTTTAATAAGATATAATATAATTTTAAAATACTTTTAATTAATACTTTATTATTAAGCTATCTAATTAATAATAATTAGGATTATCTATTAATATATATAACTTTATATAAATCTTATAAAAAAAAGGAGGTTTAAAATCCTAAATTTTAATTTATATCTATTAAAAGCTTTACTTAGAAGACTTTACTTATTATATAAGATAAAGTAATAAAAAATTATTTTTAATTTTAATTTAATTTTAATTTATAATTTTATATAATTCTTAATCATTTAATATTATATAGTTTTTAAAAGTTTTTAATATCTTAAATTTATTATATAAAAGATTAAATCTTTAATTATATAAAAACTTAATAACTTTATTTATAATCTTAAATATAAAAAGTTTTATTTATACTTAAAATATCTTATATAATAAATTAGTAATAAGATTATTTATATTATTATAATCTTTTATATAAATCTTTTAATCTTATTTAAACTTTTATTTAAATATTAAATCTTATATAATTAACTTTATAATTAATAAAGATTATATATAAGTCTTTTCTATAAGATTATATATAATTCTTTAAATCTACTAATATTTTAAAAGATACTAAAGACTTTATTATAATAATATTAAAAAAGTTTAAATAAAATTAAGATTATATATTATATATTATATATTATATATTATTAACTAAGTTTTTAATATCTTTAATTATATAAAAGCTTTAAAATCCTAAGTCTTAATAAAAAGAATAAGATTCTTAAATTCTTTATATTAGTAAATTTTAAATTTACTTAAAGTGAATAAGATAACTTATAAATAATATAAGTAATATTAGTTATTATAAGTAAATATTAATAAAATAAAAATCTAAAATAAATATTATATATAAATATTAAATTAATAATTCTTAATTTAAAGTCTTTTAAAAATTACACTTAAGCTAAGTTATTTCTTAAGAAAGAAGCTAGAAACTTTTTTAACTTACTTATTTATTAATAAATATAAAAATAGACTTTAGATTTAGAATCTATATTAAAAATATACTAATATAATATATTTATAATTCTTTCTCTTCTCTTCTATTAAAGATAGATAAATTTATTAAAATTTATTAAAGTTTAAAAACTCTAAGTTAATCTAGTTAATTATTAACTTCTAAGTATTTAGCCTTCTAAACCTACTTATTATATACTATAATTTCTTAAGAGTAATAATATAGAATATTTCTATTAAACCTATTAAATCTAACTTCTTAATACTTATAATACTTAAAGTAAGCTATAGATTTTTATAGATATAATAAAGGAAATAGATATAATTAAATTTAAATCTAAATTACTCTCTTTAAAAGTTAATTAAGAGATTTTTAATTAATTACTTTAATCTTTTAAAAGGTTATAAGACCTTTTAATTAATTAATTTTAATACTTTATTATTAAGCTACTTAATTAATTAAAAGTAAATAGTCTAATCTATTATAAAATTATATAAAAGCTATTATAAACTTATAAATTATAATTATATTAAAATAATTATATAAATATATTTTATAAATAAATAATATTAATAATACTATCTATTTATATAAATATAAGTAATTTATATATATATTAAATAATTTATAGTAAGAGTTAATTATATAATTAAAGTTATTTTATAATAAAATCTAATTACTTATAAATACTTAGATATTAATATTAGAAATAAAGAAAATACTATTAAATTCTTTAAATAAGATTATATAAACTTTTAAGATAAATTATCTTATAAATATAAGGATAATATATTAAGATCTTAATATAACTCTTTTATAATAGTTGTTATATATAATAAATAGATAGTAAGGATATATAATAACTTTATTACTTATAATCTATTTTTAAAATAATATAATATTTATAATATTCTTAGAACTTTTAATTTAAATATATCTAATATATAATTATCTTTATATATAACTTTAAGATATAATAAAGGAAAAATAAAGGAAAAATATTAGATTATTAAATCTTAAAAATCTTATATAAAATCTTAATCTTTAAAGTTCTTAAAATAAAAGAAAGATTATATTATAAGTATAAATTTACTATTATACTTAAGATTATAATATTTATTCTTAGGTATACTAAGTCCTATCTAATAGACCTTATAAATGTTATAGACTTATACTTCTAAATAGTTAACTAATATATAACTTTATTATAATATAATAGATCCTTAATAATAATAGTAATACTAGATATTATAACTATTCCTAGTAGCTAAGTATTAATCCTAATAAGCTACTATACGCTATCCTTATTACTAGCTATTAAGTACTAAATAAAGTAATAGATAATAATATAAAGAACCTTTATTTATATCTTCTTTATAAAGAACTATTTAATATATTAATATAATATATATACTAGACTTATATACCTATTTAATAGAGTATCTTCTAAAGTCCTATTTATAAATTATCTATCTTTATTTATTACCTCCTTATTATTCTAGACCGCCTTAGGAAAGATAATATTAAAAACCTCCTTTAAGATAAAAACCTTTATTAGAACCTCTATTATAAGCTATTTAATATATTAACTATATACCTATATCTTTAACTAATACTACTATTCTAATTAGTAGACTTAAAAGCTCTATCTACCTCTAAAATACTAAAATCTGTTAGCTCCTTATTAAGTTAAATAATAATATAATACTAGAAATTAGATATTAAGACTAATATACTATTTAACTATACTATCTTAGCTAATATCTTAGAAAGATTAGAAGAGTATATATAGCCTATTAAATTTATATTAAGTAATTAGCCTCCTATATTACTATTACTCTAATTCTTTCTTAGAAAATATATATCTAAGTATTCTAAGAAGTATATAAAGAAGTGTTCTAGAAAGCTATAAAAGATATAGATAATAATAATAATAAGAAAGAGATAGTAAAGATACTAATATTACCTCTTATAATATTATTACTAGCTTACTAAGTTATATTACCTCTTATAATACTATTATTATCCTTATATTAATTGATTTCACCTTTACTACCTACTTACTAGCTAGGAATATATACGATTATTAACGATCTATTTATAAGATATACTTTACTTATATCTACCTAATTAGCTCGCTCTATTTACCTTATTAAAGTCCTTCCTACTATATTAATTAAGGACTTATATATAAAATATTATAAACTAATAATTAAGATATTACTATTAATAGTAAGATAATTACTAAGATATCTACCTAAAAGTAATATAATAGTAAGAAACATATTAAAAGTAAAGATATTACTAATTAACTATAATAGGCCTTCTAAGAATCCGCTAAAATTATCTAGTAATTAGATTAAAATCTACTTAGTAAATATTAACTTACTTATATAATTATTTCTTAATAACTTTTATACTAATTATCTTTATTTCTTTATAAGTATTAAGATACTCCTTTTATTTATTACTAGATCTACTTAATAGCCTAATTACTACTATTATAACCTTGTTATTACTATTAAAGTAAGTTAACTCTTAATATATAATAGAAGGTATATTTATTCAGGATTATTTCTTTTATTTATATATATATAATAATAGATAGATATATATATAAGGGCTTCCTATTAGTAACTATATTCTTAAAGTACCTTACTAGTATTATAATAGTAAGGATACTATCTTTGTTTAAAAAATATAATAATTATTATAGGTATAGATTTACTATAATACTTAGGATTATAATATTCATTCTTAGATATACTAAGTCCTACCTAATAGATCTTATAAATCTTGTAAATACTATAAATATTATAGATTTATACTCCTAGATAGTTAATTAATATATAACTTTACTATAATATTATAGATTTATTAATAGGTTAAATATAATTAAGATTAAATTTAAATTAATATCCTTAAGATAAATCCTCTTCCTCTTATTAAATAAAAGATAGATTATATCTTATTACTCTATTATTAAGTTATTTAATTAATAATAATTAATAATACTTATTAAATATATAATTATATATAATCCTTATAATTAAAATATTATATAAAATTAGAAGATTTTAATACTTTCAATTATATAGAATTATAGATCTTTAATTATATAAAAGCTTTAAAACTTAAATCTTAATAAAAAGAATAAGATTCTTATATTCTTTAAAATTAATAAAAAAGTTAAGAGGAATATAATTAAAACTAAATGTTAATTAATATCTCTTAAGAATATCTTTAATAATTAAGAGTTATTTAAATCTTTAATCTTATTTAATAGCTCTTTTAATACTTTACTATTAAGCTATTTAAGTAATAGAATAATAGAACTTATTTTAATAGATATTTTTATATAATATTTTTAATCTTAATTCTCTTTTTTTTTAAGTTCTAGTCTTTTAGGCCTTAAACTTATTACTTATTACTTATTATATAGAAATATCCCTTTATAATAATTATATAATAAGGATAGAAGTAAAGTTTACTAATATAAATAATTATAAGGGAGTAGTAATTATATATAATCTATTAAGTATTAGATAGTATTACCTTTATATAACTTATAATAAATTATATAAAAACTCTCCTTTATAAAAAGGAAGTTAATATTATATATAAGCTCTTAAAATTAATAAAGAAAGAAAGATAATTAAAGTTTATATAATTAGGATATCTTTAAAGATATAATAAGTATATAAAGCCTTTAAATAATTATATTATATTAATTAAGCCTAGCTTATAATTAATTATATAAGAACTTACTTTAATAATAGTAAGAAAAAGGATTTTATTTAACTAAGTTTAAATTTAAATTAATATTCCTTAAGAAGGCGCTTAATAATTAAGGATAATTAAATCTTTAACTCTTTTTAATAACCTTATTTAATACTTTACTATTAAGCTATTTAATTAATAAGAGAGAAAGGCTTATTTAAAGATTTATCTTTATATAACTCTTAAAGAATTAAGTCTCCTTATAAGTATAAGTTCTTAAACTCTATATTAAAGCTTAATTATAAGGAAATATATCTTAATAAGATACTTAAAATAATCTAACTTTATAATATTTAAATAGTAAGGATAGTAGAATTTACTAACTTATTAAAGTATAAAGGAAGTAGGAATTATAAGTAATTTTTAAGTAAGAAAGTAGTATTACCTTTATATAACTTATTATTAATTAGATAAAAACTTAACTTTAAGATAAAGCTATCAAAATTATATATAAGTAAGTTCCTAAGATTAAGAAAGGAAGAAAGATTATTAATATTTAAGTATCTAAGATATTATTAAGAATATAATAATTATATAAATTCTTTATCTTATAATACTATTTATAAATTAATTATATAAGGACTTAATTTAATAATAATAAAATAAAGATCTTTAAGGTTAAGATTAAATTTGAATTAATATCTTTAATTCTCTTTAATCTAGCTCCTTCCTCCTTCTTTTATAAAAGAGGAAGAAGTTTATTTAATTATTTAATTTTTATACTTTATAATTAAGTTATTTAGTTAATATAAGTAAGAGCTTATTTTAATTAATAGCTTTATATAATTTTAAAGAATCTTATCTTATAATATATGTTATAATTAATTATATAAAGATTAGATTTAATAATAATATAATTTAAAAAGGATTTACTTAATTAAGATTAATTTTAAATTAATATTCTTAAAGAAGAAAGCTTAATTATTATAAAATAAAGATAAAGATTTCTATTTTAAATATTAAGCTTTTAATAACTCTTTAATACTCTATTATTAAACTATCTAATTAATAAGAAGAACTTCCTTATTAGAATATATCTTTCTATATAAGATTATAAGATTTAGCTTTATAATTTCTACTATTAAGTATAGGTCTTATAAGGCTAGGACTTATTAATAGAAGTTAAATATATATAAACTACCCTTAAGAAGATATTAAGAATAAGTAGAATTTAATAGTATATATAATATAAATAAAGGGGTAAAGCTTAAAAATCTAAGTTAAATAATTATTATATAAAGTTTAAACTTATTTAATAGGATAGCCTTTATATTAAGATTAAAGAGATAGTAGAAGCTAGGATTTAAGATATCTCTTTAAAAGAGGGAGAATTATATATACTCTTTAAAGGATAATATTAAGTATTATTTAATAACTTATAAATAATTAAATAAAATCTTAGTTTATAATAATAAAATTAAAATTGTATATAGCTTTAAAGGATTAATAATTATTATTTAAAAAGGAAAGTAAAGAATAAAAAATTATATAAATAAGAATCTTAAAGGAAGTAGTAGTTATATAAGATCTTTATAATAATTAATTATATAAGACTTATTTAAATAAAAATTAGGAAGAAACCTTATATAATACTTTAATAGACTAAGCCTTTATATTATAAAAAAGAAGTAATATACTTAAAATATATTAGATAAAGTAATAATTATATATAATTTTAAAAGAATAGTAATATAGTATTTAATTAAGAAGATAATTAATATTAATATACTTAATATATCTTTAAAAGAGTAGTAATTATATATAATATCTTATTAATATATATAATAAAGTATCTACTATATAAAGATTTCTCTTATAAATAATTAAGTTTGAATTAAAACTAATTTTTAAGTTTTAATAATAATTATATTATAAGGAAGTCTATTAAGGTTAATAATTATATATATTTATAAGAAGTTATAATTCTACTAATTAAGCCTTATTTGAAATTAATTATATTACTTATATATAAATATCCTTTAAAGAGAATTAAGTAAAGATTATATAAATCTCTTTAAACTTAATAATTTAATTATAAGGTTATAATAAGGCTAGATATAATTTAAGAGATATTTATAAGGATAGTAGAAGTATAGTACTACTATCTTCCTTATAATTAATTATATAAGAACTTCTAATAATAATAATAATATTAGTATTATATAAAATTCTCTAATTCTAGTAGTAACTTACTTTTACTAGTTAACTATAAAATTTATATACTTAAAGTATCTTATATAAAATAATATTTATATATAGACTTTAAAGTAGTTTCTTAAGCTAAAATTTAATAGTTTCTTAAAGAAATCTTACTAAGCTCTAATCTTTAAAGTAATTAAAATATATACTAATTTAGTTTTCTATACTAAAGTACTTCTTTTTATAATTAGTAAATTATATCTTAAATAATATAATATAATTTTATTAAGATATTACTAAGATATTATTAAAAATATCTAATTATACTATTATTTTATTAACTTATTAAGATCTTTTAATTATAATATATATAAGCTTATAAAGTATATATATTCTAAAATAATATTAATTAGCTTATTAATATAAAAAATATAGTTAGTTTTATTAGTTTTCCTATTAAGATCTATATATCTAAGTATAATAAGACTTATAATTACTAGGTAGTTAGTATAAAATATATAGGAATATAGATTTTAATAATTATTTTCTAGTTTATTATAATACTTTAATATAATTAAGTAAAATTTCTCTCTTTTTAAACTTAAATAAGTATATTATATTAACTTTCTATTACTAATAATCTTTCTAGTATCTACTAAAAAAGCTATTATATTTATTTTTTAAACTTTACTTCTAAGTCTACTATTTATATTATCTTTAATATAAGTTAATATTAAATTTTAATTATAATAGTCTTTACTATATATACCTAACTATCTATCTTAGTATACTATACTTATCTAGTTTAATAGGATATCTATTAGTATAGTAATACTAATATCTTATATCTTAAAAGCTTTATACTAAGGTTATATATATAACTATCTTCTCTAGATTTATTAAAGGCGTATAGAATCTTAAAGTATTAAGTATTTTCTTTACTTTAGATACTTCTACTAGTATACTAGCTATTTTACTAGGGTATTATAAGTATTATATATAAGGTGGAGTTAGTTATAAGTACGGTTTACAATTGTAGTCATGTCTACGTTAAAGAGGCTAGCTAAGAAGCTACGTTTATAGCGGGCTTTGTGAAGGCTTTTATCAATCAAATATTTAGGATATACTTCTTCCAATTTGTTGCAAACACAACTCTCCGTCGATATTCAACCAAGTTACTTCATCGTATTTAGTTTCAAGGCAAGCTTTCACTACCTAATTTCCCGGGTGCAGGCTCTTGAAAACCTTCGCATCTGCATAGCTTAGGATAGGATACTTGATTAGGGGTTACCATGCAAAAACATCCATGCGGCGGTCTTAGCATTGCGGGAGAAAATCGGCATTAACCGTTAGTATATCCCGTCGGCATGTCAGCTTAATAGGGCCTAGCGCCTCCTTAGTATGCATATCGCTCCCGCGCTCTAGGCGACTTATAGCCTAGTAGCGGCCTTCATGTCCCTAAAGCTTAGGGCCCTTATCCGGGACCCTAGGGAGCCTAGAGCTTACTTATACGGCGCCGAAGGGCCCTAGCTAGCGGCCGTCTTGCCCGGGACCGACCCTAAGGTAACTGGGCTCCTGGGGGCTGCTGGTACATGACTCGGGGCGGCGACAGCGATAACGGTAGTAAGCGACAAGATCTAGATTAGAGGGTTACTAGGTATATACCTTTATCTAGACTACCTAGACGTCTACTAGGCGCTTTGGAGACATGCGGGTATTTACAGTACCAATCATATGGAGGTTTTTTGGTTTTCTCCCGCAATGCCAAGACCGCCGTATGAAACTTATCCAATGATATTTATATACTAAACTGTCGTTTTTGGCCTTACACAGTTTCGGAAGTACAGGCATACAGAATAGTCAGTCATTTACAGCTGCGGGCGCTTCGGAGTCGTCATCATCGTCCTTGAAAGGCCAAATCTGCCAACATCGCTCCTTTTCCTCCGCCTTTGCTTCTTTGAGCATTTGTATCCTCCATTCCTTGTTGAGAGCCGCAGCACGATTGTAATTCTCAGGATCCGAGCCACCTTCTCCATCGACGCCCAGCGTATTCCTTATCGTGGCGAGTACTTCGCCGGCTTCGTTCCACTCTGTGCTCTCTTGCATAGCATATTGCACTTCCTCATCCGTGAACGAAATGGGACAGGCACGTTCTCCGACAAGATCGCCCCATTTTGAGTGAACTCCGATCAGGGCAGCTCGAAGGTTAACTAAATCACCATCCCAAGGCATGCCAGCTTGCTTGATTAGATACTGCCGCATGTTAAGGTATGGTAGCCGGAGCGCCTCCATATGACGTTGACACTTCACGCCTGTAGCCGCTGTGTAATAGAGGTTTGCTTGGTCATGCTTCAAATTTCTCAAAGCTTCTTCCTGCTCTCCGGGATCCATCTCATCGAAGTTATCGCTGAGTTTCGGCTCCTCCAACGTCTGCGGACGCCCTGGGTCGCGGCCACAAAACACAGGAAATCCTGATTGGAAAAAGAACGGAAGTAGTGAAGCACCTTGCCAGTCAATGATACCAAGTATGTCCGTCGATTGGGGCCGTAAGAAGATGTTACTTCGGTGGAGATCAGGATGTCGGAGGGTTGGTGAGGCAAGGTCTTCTTGCCTGGGTACAATGTAGGGGGCCACGAGGACGTATTGTGAAAGTAAGGAGATGTGATCTTTTGGTTCGATTTTCTGCTCCGAGAAAGAGAAAAAGAATTGGCTATGCCGCGGTTTTCCAAACTTGACAGCCCAAGCCGCTTCTCGTTTGCCAACAGAGGTCAAATAATCCTCTGAGCGAATCCCTGTGACAATTCAATCAGTAAAGTTTTGCGTGACATACATACAGGGTAACAAACATGGTCCGCGGTCTAACGCCATTTGGCTCCGTTCCTCTGTCCAGAATGATCTGGTTGTAATAGGCCCGATACAAAACTGGTCAGAGAGAAGGTCCACGCCATTCTGCTCATTTCGTTTATTCTCGCGAAGCTCCTCTTCCAAGTCCTCTTTGTAGTATAAGTTTCCGTGTTCTGAAAAGGGAGTTGAAAAGAGCCGACTCTCGATATCTACAATTTGTTCGATGACTTCGGCGAGTTCCTTCGTGGAAAGCGAAACCCAGCGAGAAGCAAGACTTTCCCCTTGCATCTTCTCCATTATGATGTACTCTGCACCGACAGGGTTCTCGCTGCCAACCCGGGAGGCCCACGCAAATACCTTTGGTGCTGGTATGTCCAGCCGAGTACGGAGATAGTCCATAGTTGCAACCTCGCTCGCGGTCGTATAGTGAGCCGGTCCAGCGATAGGTGTAGGGATTCGCGCGATCACTTCGTATCCATCATCCATCGTAAGAAGAAATACCTTGTTAAACCCACCCTCGGCGAACTTCATTATCTCCACACATCTGTCTCTTCCTACCGCCCTCGCTGCGGTACGCATCAATTCGGGTACGTTGAAGCGAACATAGCGCTCGGCCATACGTTCTTTTTCATTGAAACTTGTCACGCATGTTAAAACGGCCATGGCCAATTCTATTATATGAGTTGCTTACATCCATCTCCGAGAATTATGCCGAAAGAATGATTCGTAAATGTCACTGGAAGATTCTGGTGGTCTCATATTCGCATTTTTCCGAGCCTCCCTCGAATAATTTCGGTGCAAATGGGGAAATCATGCTAGGACTATTGATATGGGAAGATATGTCCGTTGGATGGTCCGTGAAAAGGTGAGAGTCAGAAACGACATGATCGAATGGAGATTTGGGGAGTGGAGACGCGCCGACGAATTGTTGGAAGTTGCTCAGGGTCTAAGCCCTAGAATATAGGGCGCCCAGCTCCCCATCAACAAGATTTCCCCCAGGAGGTATTGTGATGACACCCCCAATCGCCTACGCTTACACCCCCCAAGCGATGGCCCTAGTAGCCCAGGGGTGTACTGTGGGCGTCATGAGCCCCAGCCGGGGTCCCGAAGAGGCACCAAAGGCAAAGCCTAGCGCCTGCCAAGGGAGCCCTGTCGCGCTCCAGCGCCCCGATGTCCAGGGGTCTCATGCGCAAGTAGCTTGGGTACGTAGGGGTAGGTTGGCCCTTAGGACACTAGAAGCCCCGGGCTTACCCCGGGGGACCAGGCCAGGTGAGGGGCTACCCGACGACCCCAAGCCATACCCGGTTCGGAGGGGGGTGTAATCACAATACTACCCCTAATCTAAGGCAAGTCCCTTAGCAAGGCCAGTCGCTTCCTTGATTATAGGGCTATTACAAAACACTTAGGCCACTACGTTGCGAGACTCAGCTATATTACTCTGGGCATAGATGACCGTGGTTATTTTATCATCGGCGCAGAGACGATGCTATCTTAATCCTTGGTAGTATCGAGTCAAGGCCGTGTGATCCTTCAAGAGCGGTAGCAGATACAGTGCGGTGATCCAGACACACCAAATCTTCCATGCAAATTTATTCGCTTCGAGGCTTCGATAGACAAGGATACCAAGACTCAAACAACCCCCTATACATATAATAAAAACAAACCCGGGTGCGCCGAGACCCCAGAACGCGGGGCCGATGAATGAGCAAGCCAAAATGGCCGTTGCCGCAGACCACCGCGCAATATTCTCTCCATGGACTAGTGGGATGGTCCTCCTGCCTCGAGCAGCATCCCCTTCTACGTCCGCCAGATCCTGAACATGCACCGTCACAAAGACAACGAGCCCCATCAGCAGAAGCCACAAGTATCCCTCTCGAGTCACCCCTGCACCGCCAGCGGCAATGACGGTCGAGCCTATGCCAAAAAGAGTCAGGCCGCAGGCGTTTAGAAGGTTTCTGACGATATAACTCTCATCTGCGCCGCCGAGGTCGTTATACATCCAGGTCGCGACAGCCAGCGCGGGCGATTCCCTCCACGTCCCCAGTGCCCACGACACGACTAGGACCGAAGGCACGATGGCTACGAGCAGGAGTCGGCGGGCTCCAGGCATAGTCAGTCGTTGCGAAGGCAATGGGCGCCAGGGTTTGTTCAAAGCGTCCTCGCGTACAGCGCTGGGGAGGCGCTGGTTGGAGATCACCTCCATGAGCAGGTTCACCCAGAGCCAGAGGAGGATGCTGGGGAGCCGGCTGAAGACCTGGAGGACATCGGAGTGCGGCTGCGTGGTCAGAAGCCCGGAAAGTGCACCTGCGACACCGAAGGCTGCTTGGGGTAGTATTACGGTCTTGAGGTCGCTTCGTGTGAACAGCCACAGAGTCTTTAGGTGATAGAAGAGGGACTCGGTCTATTGTGAGCTGTCAACGACTATTCTAGCGTGCAGTGCTTTGGTGGCTCTACCTTGATAGATAGTTTTGAAGTGTCATCTGAAGCCAATGGATCCCCTTGTTCTGTCACTGTGGTTGACTTGGCTGGCATACCCTCTATGAGCATTTTTGTAGACTGTATTCTGATGCTCCAAGGAGAGTGGGTTCACAGTTTCCATCTGGTCAGTATTAGGTGCGGCCATTTGATCAAAGCAGTCTTGCGAGAAGTCCTGCGATGGCCACATCACAAGGGCAAGGCGAATCGGAGAATTTAATCAGCAATCTTCGGTAGTTGCCTTGAAGGCGTCGTCATCTCCAAAGTAGACATACAGCTGGTGCTGACTGTGCTGACTGTGCATGCTCTGCATAGTGAGGCTGCACACTCTCTACCTAGACTTCAACCTCCATACTTCATGATCTCAACTGCTGCTACTGGGGTCCGGATGTGTTAGGAATAGGCCGTTGATGGGAGCAATAAAATGATGGATTGATTGAACAATTAGCTAGACACGTTGCATCATACAGATTTTACATGACTGCCAAGGCACTAACCTGGCTGATTCAGCCCGGTTCCTGTTAGAATGGAGCCGGCTACGCATACCCCCTAGGATGTATCAGGCAAGATCTCGGCTGCAACATGCTGTGTCCTGGATCTGATGATTTTCAAGAAGACCTATGGGCGCGCATGCTTCATCATAGTACTCCTCATTAAAGCAAGCTGTTATCTGCAAGTCGGTCCTGCCATGTCCACACCAAAACCTGCACCTGCTCTGTCAACACTTCCAGCCCCTTCCCGGCGTAGACATAGCGTCCGTTAAGCCAGGGTATCAGATCTAAACTCGACAAACGAGTATATATCACTGGCCTCGACTGATTCCGCTATCATTCTTGCTTTCTTCACGTGCCGTCCCTCTCTCTTGTTCAATGAGGTCGGACGCTTTTTGTCTTTGTCTCCGTGGCGCCCTTTTCGTATGCTTGGAGGCGGAAACAGCGGAGACTCCATCACGTTCCCGATCGTGTTGTTGCGAGGCTTTCGGAGAAGATGTCTCAGGAGCTGTCCAGCCTTGGTGCAGTTGTGAGGGAAGTAGCTAGCTGTCCGTTTCGTATATTCTTGCAAGGATTCCTCTGTTGGAAATGTTTGAGCAACTCCATCGCCACGGCGACGCACATCGACCACATCTACCATGTTGAAGTGCCGACTCTGCAAACTCTATAGCAGCGGTTAATTGAGTTCTACAAGAGAACTTGGAAGGAGTCCTACCTGAACACAGTCATCGCGGGTCGTGAGTCTGCCCTGAGCTCCCACGATCATGCATAATGTTTGCCATGCTAGCAAGTCATTCGGATCGGTCCCAAATAACCGGTTGAATTCTTTCACCAACGCCAGTCGAAACCCTAACCATGCTCTCTCCGTCGGAGTCGCCCCGCTGCCAGC
>JAABUL010004568.1_pt1 | contig 18322 bp, 8 predicted proteins | sample 5559151 | NCBI WGS metagenome assembly JAABUL01 (sample SAMN10711876, study PRJNA513368) | rock metagenome | isolation source: Antarctica rocks | place: Antarctica: Victoria Land, Pudding Butte sud | reverse complement strand
AAGGAAATGAAAATACAGGTATTTCTTATCTTTTCAGTATACTCTAGGATAGGATAGTCTATTAGGGGATTACTTAGGCCTTAATAACCTCCTTAATAAGTAGCTATTCCTATAACAGTATGTTACGGTTCACTCCGTCCGTGGATAGGATAGACCTATGATTGGTTCTCGTGAAAAGGAGTGTTAAGGAAGCAGGATAAATAGGCTTATACTAAATAGGTCTAATATAAGGTATTATATTTAGTACTTAGGAGATTACTAGAATTATAATATAAGTTAAATACGGAGCTCCTATCTACTTAAGAAATATCGCTATCTATATAGATATAGGAAATCCGTGCTAAGAGGTATACTCGCCATGCTCGCTATTAAGTAGGGCGACTAGTACTCGCTCTACTCGCTGTTAAGTAAAGTGAGTACTACTCGCCTGCTAAGGAAGCTATCATGCAGGTAACCGTTCCTCAGAATACCTACCACAGTATAACACGTACTACTTAGTCTAGCTAGTCGTAATATTACCCCTCCTTCCTATTTATCTTCGTCCCGAAGATTCTATCCTTTCACTATGTCTCGTTAGTAACAAAACCGTCTTCGTCTTACCGCCGAAATTCAGCGATATAGTACTACTATCGACTTTGCTTACGACTGTTATTCATCTCTTAAGAGCCTTTGTATTACTATAGAGGACTCTCAGTCTCGTCTAAAGTATTCTGAATGCGTCCGGGCCGGGAAGCCGTATATAAATATGTTATGGCAGTCGTTAGACCGTACTCGTAAGGAATTATCTTCTAAGGTAGCGGAGGATAAGAAGGTACTAGCAATAGTTATAACCCGACTGTTACGTAATAAGAAAATATTGAAGGAGATTAATTTAAAGGTATAAAGGAAGACTTAATGCCTATTATTTAAAGTAGATACGGAGGAAGACTCTAACCCTCTTAATTATCCTGCGGCGGATGCGCTTATTAATCTGTCTCTAGCCATCTAGTCGTCGATAGCTATGCTAGATGACTTTTCCAGCTTTAATAATGCTGCTGAGTCTGCTAGGTCTAGTAGAATTAACGCAGAAGCGTTTAGCAATTCCGAAGGTATCTAATAGGCTCCTAGGTACTTTCTAACTCATCATAGTCCTTCTATTTAATAAAGTACTCCTAACCCCTTTATTCTAGGATTTTCTTAACTTTATACTCTTCAGTCTTAGCCTTAAACTTCCACTCCTTTTGGAGCGGTGTCCTGGAGTCAGCTGGTTCTAATAGAGAGACATAGAATACTAGGTGTACCTTAGCGTTAGGTAGTAACTATAACTTATAGTTAATAGGTCCCCTAGATTACCTAATTAAAAATGGTTTAACTTTAATATAGTCTAGTTTCTTACTTAATCTCTTACTCTTCAAGTTTTTTATATAGAGGTATACTTTATCCCCCTTCTTTAGCTAAGGGTATATTTTTCTTTTCTTATTAACCCGTTACTAAGTTTTAGTATTAACCTTACTGATTATTTACTACATGTTACTATATAGTCTTTTCATGTTAGATACTAATACCGTTGCCTTTTCTACTCCTAAACCCTGTCGTGGTTCTAGAAATAGGTTAGCATGTCGTCCATAATTTATAAAGAATAGCGATAGTTACGTAATATCTAACCTTTTGTTATTAAGTACTAATTATGCTATAGGAAGTAGTAAAACCTAGTTATTCTATTTATAACTAACGTAGTACCTTAGGTACGCTTCTATTATTTAGTTAGTACGTTCTATCTAACTATCTGTTTCTAGATAGTAGGCGGTTGATATTCGTAACTTAGTTCTAATCGTAGTGATTAGAGTCTTCTAGTAATAAGATATGAAGAGTCTGTCTCTATCCGATGTAATAGATTCAGGTATGCCGTAATCCCTTATCAGCTTATCTAATAGGATGAATCCTAGCTAATATACTTTATATATCTCTTTATAAGGGATTAGGATCACATACTTTATTAACTTATCGACAATTACTATTATTAAGTTAAAGAGGTCCCCTGTAACTAGATCTTTTGATTTTAGTAGTTTAACGACGAAGTCTATCGTTACATCCTTCCATAGTATATCTGGAACTAGTGCAAATTATATTTACCTATATTTGGCGTGGCGTATAGACTTATTCTACTAGTATTAAATATATTCCTTAATGTATTTCTTAACGTGCGTACGCAGTCGTGGCGTCGCATATTCTCGTTATAGGAGCTCCACCGTCTTAGAGATTCCTAGATATCCTAATAAAGGATTATTATAGTAATCCCGGATTACTTCTTTAATATACTTTTTAGGTAAGTACGTCTTCCCCTTATATTAGAGTAGCTCTTATCCTAGTTACTAATTCCTTAGCTATAATACTAGCTTATTATTAATATAGCCTTCCTTTAGGATTAGCGTAATATCCTAGACCGTAATTCGTATAGTTACTACTAAACTTTATATTAGTACTAGCGATCCGTCCTTTTCTTATTTAAGAATTAGCTTCTTTATAATATCCTTAGATTCTATATAATCTATACGCCTACTTAAGGCGTCCGCTCGACTATTATCCTTTCCTAGGGTGTATAGTATCTTGAATTTATACTATCCTAGTAATTCTAACTAACGGACCTATCTTCGGTTTAACTTCTTAGTTATAGTGAAGTTTAAGAGGTTCCTATAGTTTATAAATATAGTAAGTTCTAAATAACTCTTAGCATATACTCTTCAATTCTAAAGTGCGTATACTACTACTAATAGTTCCTTATCGTGGATGTCGTAGTTCTATTCTACTACCGACATCTTTCGTAAGTAATAGGCGATTAGGTACCATTTACTATCCTTTTCTTAATATAAATAAGCGCTGATTACAAGATCTAAGGCATCTGTTTTAATACGAGCGGGTTCGTTTACTCGAAAGGTATAGAGTATTAGTAGATTTTAACAGGCTTCTTTCAATGTCGCGAATGCTTTCTGTTAACTTATTTCCTATTGAAATCCCTTTTCCTTCTTAGTAATATCTATAAATAGTAGGGCTATTTTTAAATATCCTTCAATGAACCTTCTGTTAAAGTTCGTAAATCCTAAGAAGCTCTGAACTAATTTCATATCGTATAGTGCAGGCTATTCCGCTATAGCCTTGATTTTTTCAGGGCTTATATAAATGCCTGTAGTACTTACTATAAATCCTAGGAATTCTACTAATTCCTTATGAAATTCGTACTTCTCTAGCTTAAGGAGTAATCTAACTTATAATAGGCAGGTTAAGATGTCCTATATATGCTAGATATATTCTTCCTTGATCTTAGAGTAGATCAAGATGTTATTAAGGTAAGTAATCATGGTATAATCTAAATAAGCTTAAATAATATTATTAACTAGTACTTAATAGGTTACTAGTACGTTAGTAAGTCTAAATAGTATAACTAGGTACTCGTAATATCTATATCAAGTCTTAAATATAGTTTTCCATTCTTCTCCTTCTTTTATTCGGATTAGGTTATAAGCTCCTTATAAGTTAAGCTTAATAAATATCTTTATACGAGAGAGTCTATCCTATAGCTCGCTGATATTTAGTAAAGGATATTGATTCTTGATAGTAATATCATTTAACTTCCGATAATCAACGTATAGCCTGAGACTCCTATCCTTCTTTAGTATAAAGAGGATTAGATAACCTATTAATAATTTAGATTCTTGAATAAATCCCTTCTTAAGGTTCTTATTAATATACCCGCGTAGTATAGTAAGTTCCTTTTCTAATAATATATAGATTAGTCTAAATATTAATTCCTTTCCTAGTTTAAGTTCGATCTTATAATCCTAAGATTAGTATATAGGTAAAGCTTTTACTATTATCTCTTTTATAAAGAGATGCATCTATTTCTTATACTCTTATAAGATGTTAGGAGGTTCGTCTTTTCCCTTAATAACTCTAGCTTAGTTATCCGGCTAATCCTTATTAGTATATATTAAGTTAGACCCTTATCTAAGGTTATCCTTCTTTGAAACTAAAGTATGATAAGCTTTAACTAGTCTTTGGTTCTATTTCTTATCTATCGCTATCCTCTATTGGCGTATAGGTTATATACTAGTAATATCTCTAGTATTTATAAATATAAGTACTCCTTTCTTCTAGTTAATCACTGGATTATATTTCTTTAATTAAGGCATTCCTAAAATGATGTAATAAGTAGCTATCCTAACTATATTAAAGGTTAGTTCCTTATTATAGCGTTGAATTATTATAGGTAGCGAGTATATCTCCTCGTTTATCCTCCCTATTAATAGCGTTAACCCGTTAGCTATCTGTAAGTTATACTATTCTTTCTTTCTTCAAGTTAATAGGCCCAGTGACTATACTAAGTCTTAAGAAGCGAAGTTACTAGTCGCCTTAGAATCTATTATTATAATAGTTCGTTGACTATTAATTAATACCGGTATATTTATATATGTATTATACTAAGTAGTATACAGGAATTATTTTAGGATTAATATGTTAATCTACTTATATCTTCCCGTGATATAAGAGATTACTCTTTTCCCTGTTTAAGGAGAAAATCGTATATCTTCTTAATTTCTATATACTTTTAGTATCTGTTATACATGCAAGTATACTACTTTAATAAGTGGTAATATTCTTTATTTAGGCTATGCATTAGTTATTTCTTTACACTATTATACTAGTCTGCGGTAAATCCTGGAAACTATACGTTAAGTCGTTTACTAGCTAAGTACTAGTTATAACTATCACTCGTATAATCTCTCTAGATCATTCGTTTATAAAACGTACCTACTACCTACCTTCCTAGCTCTATTTAAACTTGTAAGTAGTACTTGTAGTAGTCGTCGGCGTAGGCTATCTAATATATAATACCGTGTTCTAGGTATACTAAGTTAAATCGGTAATCTTTAACGTATAGCTTTTCTTCGTAATGCGTTTTCTCTAAGTGTTTTCCTTTATTTAATCCTTGTAATGCGGTGGTATAAGATAGAGAGTTATCCGGAGTATCCTTACTAAATCTATAGCGTGGCGCTTCTTCCTCTAAGCTCTCTTAACTTTCTTATCCATGTTCTAAGCTGTACTCTAGAACCTCGCCGTTATCTAAAGATTCCTATTCTATCTTCTTCTCTTAAATATCTTAGAGTTATCGTTATAATTAATCTACTTCTATCTAGATATTAATAACTAGGTCCTTAAGAACTTCTTTAAGTTCTAAGTCCTCTCGTCCTATTAAGATAAGATACCTCGTGGTTCTTATATTAATATCTTAGGGTGATATTCTATAGTCTTTTAGATTCTTAATGAATTAATATACTTTTCGTACGAATTTAAAATAGCGTTCTCTCTTTATAACTTCCTTTAGTAGTTTCTCTACCTTTATCTACTTATAGGTTAAGTCGTAGTTCTCTAGATCCTTAGAAGGTTTATTATATAGAACTCTTCTTAATATATTTAACTATGGTCGCGGTACTATATTCTTTAACCGATAGTCTCTAGCGAAGTGGCCCGGTTTACTATAGCTATAGTAGATTACTACTTTCTTACCCCTTTTAAGCTGCTTCTTACCCCTAAATTTTCCCTTATCTTATTTCTAAGTGAAGTCTAGTTCTATTAGTATATATCCGTACGGGTCGCGTTATTAATACTATCGTCTTCCTAGTCTATTACTAGCGAAGATTCCTGATTATCCTATTCTGGAGGTTCTACTATTATATCGTTTCTCTATTACTAACTCGTAGAGCTTATCGTTAACCTCTATAGCCTCTATTATTAGAGTATTAAGATTATCGATTTATGCTCTAATTCGTATAAGTTCTTCTTTAATATTAAACTTTAATCCGCGGCGGTATATCGTTATTAGTATATTATCATCCCAGTTTATTTTTATTATATACTACTAGAACTGAGTGGAATACTTAATAGTAGACTTCTTCTAAGATAAGTACTAAATAACTCGTGTAGCTACTTTATTTTCATTTAAAGGACTAAAGACTCGTCGTATCTTAATATAAAATCATGTAAAGCTTTCTATCTAGTTCCGGATATACTAATTATCTAGATTATCTTTATCCTTAAGGTACTTCTTAAGTAAAGGATGAATCTACTTCTAAGCTCGTCCTCTTATATACGTAATAGCGAAGGCCGGCTATTATACTATTAGTAAGGTCTATCCGTTAAAGGTAAAATAGAGCTGAAGCTATATAAGCTAGTCTTCTAGCTTTTCTCTTTCGCCGTAGAATAAGTCGGGTCTAGTAACCTTAGGTCTATCCTTACTATTCATAGTTAGGCGTCGTGAACTCTAGACGCTTAGGAGGGGGTTTCTACTTTCTAAGGTACTTATTCTAAGGGTACTTAAAGTGTTACGGTTCACTCCGTCTATAGATAGGGTAGACCTATGATTAGTTCTCGTGAAGAGGAGTTTTAAGGAAGTAGGGTAAGTAGGCTTATATTAAATAGGTCTAGTATAAGGTATTATATTTAGTACTTAGGAGATTACTAGAATTATAATATAAGTTAAATACGGAGCTCCTATCTACTTAGGAAACATCGCCATCTATATAGATATAGGAAATCCGTGCCAAGAGGTATACTCGCCATGCTCGCTACTAAGTAGGGCGATCGGTGCTCGCTCTACTCGCTGTCGAGTAGAGTAAGTACTACTCGCCTACTAAGGAAGCTATCATGTAGGTAACTGTTCCTCGGAATACCTATCACAGTATAACACGTACTACTTGATCTAGCTAGTCGTAACATAGTGATAGTAAGAGGTCTTTAAACTATAGATACTAACGTCTTTAGGATTCTTGGTAATAATATTAAAAAAAATACCTATAAAGTTATAAGGAAATTTATAGATAGGTTACCAAGTAGTAATAAAGATACTAGGTGGTATAGATGTCCGTATATGGAACTAGAAGGATATTATAAATAGTAGTGAATACGACGTTCTATGGAGTAGGTACGGATAGTACATTGATTTGCTACTAATTTGCTATGAAATCCATGTATATAATATGTATCTAGCATGCTTATATGCAGATATTGCTACTGAATTCGGTGTTCACAGCTAAAATCGAGGTCTTGGCAACGTTTTAACCTTATACCCGCTACGGGTGACCAGGGTGTATCATGACGACGTGGTCTTAGCGTACGAGTATACTTTTTATCTTATCTAATCCTCTCTCAATCGAGTAAGCGTCGATTCCTCGGCTTGGCACAAAAGCTAACAGTAGTATATACAATCTGATCAGGCTTTCATCTCTCTGCTCAAAGCAGACTTAGCAATCGGGGCTCACTTGGCCTACGATAACGCTGGAAATCACGTGAGACGTCGCCCTAAGAAGGGTGGGACTCGTGAAGCCCGTATCGACCACGATCCAGGCGATTCGCCCTCCCATCATGTCACTACCCTCCAATGGCACAGTCTTCTCACTGAAGGGAGTTACCAGTGATTGTTACCTCGGAATCGAGGCGAATGCTGACTATGCAGGCGCAAGGGCAATGGCCGCAGCCGCCACTGAACATCCTGCGCCCAAATGGTTCCTGCAAAAAGAACAAGACGCTCACTATCTAATCAATGCCTCTGCCCCTAGCATGTGTCTGAACGTGTCTTATGAGAGCAAAGCTGTGGGTAATACCCTACAGCAATGGTCTTGCAATGGCGGGGCAAGCGAGTTATGGGTCTTATCGCCAGCATCAAACGACACTTTCTCATTGATCAACAAGAACAGCGGGCTGGCAGCCGGAGCTGCTCACGTGGCGGTCGGCTCCAGTATCATACAGATGGTATCTGCTACTCATGAACTCAGTCAATGGAAGATTGTTTACCATGACAACCAAGGCAACCAAAATCCGATCATCAAAGAGCCTGGTAGGACCACTCCACTGGCTAGTGATACCAACGTCTATGCTCCGACACTGGCTGACGAAATGATCTATAACCTATATGTACCGATATATTCCCAACACGGCAGTTTGCAGGCAGTGACTCAAGATCTATGGCGTATTGCGCGCATGGGTTTCTCCAGCATTCTGATAATGCCCATCCACCCCATCGGTATTCCCACTGGCAAGCACCCAGCAGTCGAAAGCCCTTATGCCGTAGCGGACTACTTCGCTGTGGCGCCAGCGCTAGGTCAGCTGTCAGACTTTGAGAATTTGGTGCGCGAAGCGCATACTCTAGGTATCAAAGTCGTCATGGATGTGATCCTGAACCACACAGCGTGGAACAATCCACTAGTTACGCAGGCACCCCATTACTACATCCATACCAACAGGAATAAGAACGACCCTGAGACCATAGCGCAAGCTTTCTGGTTCGAAGACGTTGCCCAGCTGGACTACAAACGTGGAACGCATGTCCAAGACTATATGATCATCATGCTCAGATGGTGGATGGAGAATTTCAATGTAGATGGATTTCGCTTTGACACAGCCGACAACCCTTGCGGGAAAGACCGAATGATTCCTGCCTCAGCCTGGTCAGCCATTGGACAGGATTTGAAGAGTATCAATCCAAGAGTGATCCTTCTTGGCGAATGCACTAACCCCGAACTATCCATGCGACCCTTCAATATGGACTACACTAATTATTCCCTTCAGCCTGCTGTCTCGTTTGCAGCCAAGTCCCAGGATGCGAGAAACCTGGTCAAAGTATTGGCTCATCTGAAAGCAGCGCACCCAGTAGGTATGCTGCACACTTCTATCATGCAGACATGGGATATGGATCTGGATCTTAAAATGTATGGTGGGCCAGAGGGGACAATGGCGGCAGCTGTGTTCAACTTCACCATCGAAGGGGTACCGATGCTGTTTGCTGGCGAGGAAGTAGCCAACGACCGCGGCGGCGTGAACACACATTCCGCAATCAATTGGAACGGACCACTTGCCAATCGCTTTGAGACTTTCTACGCCCACTTGGGCATGCTACGAAGAAGAAGCCCTGCGCTTCGACGTGGATCAACCACATGGGTGAAGGTAGCTGGAGGTATTTTAGGGGTCATTGCGTTCATTCGTACCTGGGAGAAAGAACAATGTCTGATTGCCGTCAACTTTTCTGCTTCGACCGTTCAAGGCTCATTGCAAGGGGTGACTACTGGTGGGTGGACCGCGGTCACACCGTCTGGTGCACTATGTCCTGCAGCGCATCCAGCACCACCGTCGTTAAGTCTGGGCCCCTGGGACTTTGTCGTTTTCGCTCATGACCGTCACAACGGCGCCTAGTGGCGATTCCATAAACGTCATTGACAGCGCTTTGATAGTGTTGACACCTGCTCAGCTATTTTAGAGCGTGAAGTGCACATCTGTTGCGTGCTGCCAGCGATGTGCATGTTTGCTGAGGCCAGACACCCAACGCAAACAACTTGACTTCCGATTTCAATGCAGCTATGCTCTGCATCATGCTCTCGGCTCAACCAAACTTGAATTTCCTTTGCAATATTGAGACCGGCTCTCTTAAATATTAACCACAAGCTGCAGAGCGTTCCTGTTTGTCGTTGAAGGTTGCAGATTGTTTGCTCTGGATCTTTGTTGTTGACTGTGACAGAGCAATCAATGGCGTACGCTAGACACTAAAGGGAATTACATATAGAGGGCTAGACAGGCACGGTGAAGCCGCGCTACAAATCTCTACCACGCTCGCCAACCCGGATTTCGGTCTCGTCTACAAGTCGGTCAACTCACGCAGTCGTTTGACCACTAGATTTTAGGGATAGTCAATCCATCACCGCTCCAAGCTTCGAGTGGTTGAGTAGATTCATAGCTTCAAGATGGCACGGCCAAAGGCTTCGAAAACGAGACTCAAAATAAGAGCAAAATCCCAGGCTTCGATCCGGTCGCCGCTTCGGACTCGGCACCGAGCCAGGACTTGAAACCGGGACCAACGTCGCTCAATACACCGCATAACGAATCAACTGGTCGAGCGAGTCAGCCAAGTGCCACAACCCCTATCGAAAAGCCAACGAAAACTCAAGTCTCAATCCAGACTCCCAGTCATAACGTCGGCAGCGCGGGCGATAGAGGTGGCATCGAGAGTCATTCGTATGTGACACCATGAAACTTCTCGGCTTAATATACTGATGAGTCTAGTATTCCGCTCCGTCCTGCGCACGATTCCAACCCCAAGGTCCCTGAGATTGAGAAAGCACCGGAGCAACTGTCACCCCTCAGTGTCACACAAATCCTCCTCGACCCGGTCATTGCACTGTTGGTAGACCAGTCCAAGTCCTAGCGAACTACTTTGAGGTCAATCTTCCTTCCGTCCTTGAATTTCATCGTTACAGCGTCAACATAGAGCCAGATGTGAAGGGCAAGAAGCGGAAGCAATTGTTCAAGATCCTACTCAAAGACATACCTGAGCTGGCCAGTGTGACTGCAAAACTCGTCACTGACTTCCAGAACCTGATCATTACCTGTACGGAACTACCTTACATCAACGACAGATACATCAAGTACCGAGCTGAAGGCGAGACACAAGCTAGCGACAGAGCTCAAGAGTATATCATAACGATCAAGAGAGTCTATGACCAGCAACGCCTCCATATGGCCAAGCTCTTACAATACACCCCTTCTCAGCAGGACGATCCTTCTTTCTTGAAAAGGATGCAAGTCTTGACCGAGACTTTGAACATACTCCTCAATCATACTGCAAGAAACTTTACCAGTATTAGTACCATTGGTGACAAGAGGGTATTCGATGTGAGCCCGCACAACCCAAAACTTGATCTCGGTGCTGCCCTGGTGGCGCTTCGCGGATACTTCTCGAGCGTGAAGATCGCGGATGGTCGTGTCTTGTCAAATGTTAGTGTCAGCTACGGTGCCTTCTAGGATCCCATTCGCTTGGACAAATTGATGGATGTCTATTGCATTGCGTGTAGTCTGGAATGGAATCCGGCCTCCCTGAAAAGCCTAGAGGCATTCGTCAAAGGTTTACGAGTCGAAGTTTCACACTTGAGCAGGCAGGAGAACGGTCATACCATCAGAAAGTGCAAGACGGTGTTTGGTCTAGCAAATCAGGACGTCGACGGAAGATCGCCTCGAGGTGCTAACGAAGAAGACAGCTCCAGAAAGCAGGACCATCCACCCCGGTTCACAAGATCTAATGGACCACAGAATGCTTCATGGTCCGCTTCATCTGGTCCCATCGGCGCGGGACCGGAAGATGTTAAATTTTTTGAAGAATCGACAGCCGGAAAGCCCGTCACGGGTGGTCCAGATGCGACGCCACAAGGGAGGTACACCAGCGTCTGGGAGTATTTTAAAAAGAAAAGTATTTCACTGCCCTGGACTCTGTTCTGGCGGTTTGCTGACTCCGTGCAGACATGCGAGTCAGAACAGATACATGCCTCGTCAACGTTGGCAACGCAGAATTTCCTGTCTATCTACCGCCTGATCTCTGCGACGTGAATTCGGGGCAGCTTTTCAGGTCAAGGCTCAGCCCCGGGCAAACGGACAGAATGATTGGGTTCGCAGTCCATGAGCCAAAAGACACAAAACGATACATCTGCGAGGGAGGTCTCCGTACCATGGGTTTCTTGCCGCCTAGTAACGACCCTAGATCCCAACAGACCCCCAAAGTGAGTACACGACTTCATCTTCGTTGACGATATAGCTGACGAGAACAGATACCGTGTGGTATCAGTGTGTCGCCTGACATGTTTACAGTCAACGGTCATGTACTGGAATCTCCAGATTTGAAGTACAGAGGCGACGTGACGATTGCTACGAAGGCGAAGGGTTCGTGGAACATGAGGCCTATTCAACCGAAAAGGCCAGACTTGGTCCCAAAGTTCCGCGAGGCCAACAAGTTGCGCCAGTGGGCTTGGTTGGTAATTTCGAAAAATGGCAACGTTACGAATGTACACAGAGAAAGGTTGAGATCCTTCATGCAAGCCATGAACAACGCCGGCATCGATACCACCGCGCCACAGGGGGACTCAGTCCCGGATACCAACACCGCGAAAAGCTTGAATTCCTGCTTCAAGGCCTGGTCCGGGAAAGGACTTCAGCTGTTACTCATCATGCTGCCAAAAAAGGACACCCTCTTATACAACCAGATCAAACAACTCGGAGACAAGAGATACGGTATCCAGACGGTCTGCATTGGGGGCCCTGACAGGTTTTTCAACCCAGATTTTAAACCCTGGTCGTATTTCGCCAATGTTGCGCTCAAAGTCAATCTCAAGCTCATGGGCACCAATCATGTGCTTAATAGTCCAGACGTACGCGGACAAGGCCCAGGCTCGGTATCAGGCTCCGGCGCCCTTGGTATCATTTCCGAGGGCAAAACGATGGTGCTCGGGATAGACGTGACGCACCCATCTCCGGGGTCTGCAGAAAATGCACCGAGTGTGGCCGCTATGGTAGCCAGTACTGATAAAGTGCTCGCGCAATGGCCGGCGGCCCTCCGTATACAAAAGATTGACACCAAGACGGCCGAGACCCAGAAGCAGAAGATTGGCACGAACAAAGCGACTGACGCAGGGAATAAAATGAAGGGTGCCCGACAAGAAATGGTGTTTGGTGTCAAGGGAATGTTCGTCGATCTGCTGGACATTTGGAAATCACGAAATAACAGCTACCCGGAGAACATTCTGATCTACAGAGATGGCGTGTCAGAGAGCCAATACGCACAGGTGCTCAGAGACGAGCTGCAGCCGCTGCGCGATCAATGCGCACACACTTATCCTCGTGATATGACTTCCCGGGACCTACCACGCTTCACCATGATCGTCGTCGGTAAACGCCACCACACTCGTTTCTTCCCCATTCTCGATCCCAAAAACCCGCGAAAGGCTGTTAAGAACTCCACCGCAGACGATCACGGCAACCCCGAACCCGGCCTCGTCGTCGACCGCGCCATCACCTCCTCCCACAACTTTGACTTCTTCCTCCAATCCCACGCCGCCATCAAAGGCACCGCCCGCCCCGCCCACTACATTGTCCTTGCAGACGAAATCTTCACCCGCATCTACAAACCCCACGGCCCACGATCCCTCCCAGGCCAATGCAAGAGTATAGCCGATGTGATTCAGACGTTGACGCATAATATGTGCTATCTTTACGGTCGCGCTACTAGAGCTGTCAGTTACTGCCCTGCTGCTTTTTATGCGGATAGGGCGTGTGAGAGGGCGAGACGGTATTTGGGCGGGCATTTCGATGCGGTGGTTGATGAGGGGTCGATGATGGGAGGGGTGGGGAGGCCGGATGCGGTTGATGCGGTTGATGCGGATGTCGCTGTTCACGAGCGGTTGAGGGGGACGATGTTTTATATCTGAGTGTGGGTGTGAGCTTTCGCGGGGTTGTGATTCGGTTGCAAGGTGCGCTTTGCTGCTCATTTTGCCTTTGAAATTTGCGATGATGCAGTGGGACATACACTGGCGTGTTCCTGGACAGCTCAGTGACGACTCATGACCTTGATGTTTTGAACATTCGTCCTGCCAGCTGAAGTCAGCTAGACTCATGTCTTGGAAAACCTCGGTGACGGCTCTTCATCAATCATTTCTGAACTATCCCCCAGGCCGCTGAACTTGAACCCATCCAGCCCCGAGTAAGACTGAAATATTTCCCAAGCTTCTAGATCTCCAGGCCGTTGCCCATAGCCAGTTTCTACAGTGGCACTGTTCAATGTGCGTCTCGACAAAAGACACATTCACTCTCTCACATTCCCCTCGACCCCTCACGGCCACAGATCGCACCATCTACTCGATTACATCCCCCACATCCCCTCACATCCCCTCATTCTCCCTACTCGCACCACCACCCTCGCAACCCTTCCCTTGCCAGCTATCTTCGCAGCAACTTCATCATACGCGTGTAGAGCTCCAGTCACCTTTCAAACCTCGCTTAAGCTGATATGAGAGCGAAAGAATAAGGAAGAGGTGTAGGGTCTTGGTTTGAGAGGGGGAGGAGAGGGATGTGAAAGGGGACTGAGAAGGGATGGGGAGTGAGCATGGGCATGCAAGGGATGAAAGGGTGGAGAGTATAGAGGCAGGGTATTCGATTGGCGAGAGCGATGGGTTATCTAGAGGGGGCGGGGATGAATGGGACGATGCAGGGGCGATTTTGGGATCTGGAGTTCTGAGAGGTGATGAGGAAGGAGAGATGGGATTTGGTTATCGCGAGGTGAGGATTAGGGATGTTACTAGATAATACTATTATAGATGTCTGAATGTGGAGGGGATTGATTCAGCATATTATCGTTTGTTTTATGGTTGGTGGATAAGATAGATGCTAGCTAGATGTTATAGACTAGGGATGTCTTGCAATCTAAGGCGGTTTGTTGGGGAGGTATGAGGCTTGAGCTGCTAAATGTAAACGGATCTCAGGCGCCATGTATGTAGGAGCTAGATGGGAAACTTGATTCCTCGTCCCTCCACCCACGTGAGTCAGATGGTCGACCCTTTTCAGAACTGTGATCGTATGGCTACCTGCCTGGCTCCATCGTACTTCACGGGGAGGCAAGCAGCGCCCATCAAGCACAACATAGATCCTCGACCTCCTCACGGGTTATGACACGCTAGCACCCACCAGATCGCCTCCGCCCTTTCAATCCGTGCCCTTTCGTTTCTTGGGCACCAGTCTGCCTTCCAGCGCCACATCTTGGCCTTCCTCCCGCTATGGAATGGTCAGGTGTGTGCGCTACCTTGACATCAGTCTGCTTGCCGGGAGCACATCTCCGACTTCCTCCCGCTATCAAATGGTCGGATGTGTACTTCGTTTCCCTTTCCCAAAGCTCGCCCGCCAGGACCTCCAGCTCCTGTGCCGTCTCCTTCTCCTTCTCTTCGCTGAAGACGCGGTGGCTTCGTCCCAGGTTGAGAGATACATCAAGGAAATGCGGGAATGAGGTGGGGATGCGCACCGCTTGCGAGCCGAAGTAGCGGAAATCGGTGCAGAGCAGGACGTGCGCATTTTTGTATGAGGGGTAGACCCCGAGATCCGCGTCTTGGTCTTTCAGATTGGGGTGGATGTTGGTTGCTGTGCGGCGGGTCGCATGACCTGTGGTGGAGGAGAAGGTGTAGATGCTGTCCAGACGATCGCTGTAGGCTAGCGTGGCGTATGATTGACTGGTTATGACGCTGCTGACGACTGCGGAGTAGATGACAGCGTCTAAGGGGTAGCCATGGGATTTGGCGATCGTTTTGCTGGTGATACCGAAGATGCGATCGCCTGGCTGAGCGGTGCGGCGGATGGCCGGTTTGCAGATGGCGAGGGTTAGGACTGCTGGCGTGGTTCCAGTAGGTGCTGGTGCGCAGGGAGCCACGCCGTCGTCGATTGTAATTTTGTAGACATATGTACGACTGGATCTCTGAGGACGCTTACGGGCGGAGGTTGAGACTTCGTCGATGCCGCGTTTGCGTTTGCGTTTGAGCGTCGTCTCGGGTAGGCCATTTGGCTGCGCGCTTTGCATCATCGTGGAGCTCGTAGGATCTTGTAATATCGAGGGTGGTAGATGAATTTTCCCTTCGCTCGTTACGGATGATTGGCAAATGGATTCCATAACCTGGCAGGAGTTTCACTCGTCGTCTTTGATGCTGTTAAGAGGCTTCGGAGAGCTTGAGATGAGGTGAGATGTTTGAGAAGTGACGAACCAATTGCTGGCAGCTTGAGGTAGGTGTAAGTCTGCTGTGATGCTTGCCTGATAGGAACAGTCGTATGTCGATCGATGGTATTGACAATGGTCGAGAAATAATGTGTATTCTGGATGAGGGTGATGTATGATAATGGATTATCGGAAGGAAAAAGTGAACCTTAGAGTTGAAAGGGTTGGTATGCTGGAGGATGGCGGCCCAGGCATTTATGTAGGTGAAAGACAAGGAAGTTCACAAACTGAACGTTTTAGAGACGCAGGAAGTCGTGAAGTTGAGGTTTGGACGCTTGCTCGAGACCTCGGGCAGAGTGGTGACAGAATCTATACCTAAGGAACGACAGAAAGGTTAGCTTGTGGCGTGGAGTATACTATGTTCGACGCATAAATATTGAGGCTGCGAGAGGGCAAGGGCACCTCTTCCATGGACGCCGAATCTCAGCCCACATGCTTGCTCGTCACATATGCGAGGCCGACACAATCGTGAAGGAAAACAGCGACATTGATGACCTTCAGATCAACGGCAAGCCTTTACTTGTTTGCGGCCACCTCAATCACTGACAGAGTGCAATACAAATATCTCGCTCGCATACGGCAAGTCCCAATTCCCAGTCAAGGAAGAGACATCGCTTGATTCACAGAAGATTTGAGTATGACCCTCGACATTCACTGACCTGGAGCCCTTACCGTCACGCTATTGTCCGTCGAGTGTACTACTTAAGCCGTGATTGCGTTTGGACTTTACGGTAGATTTCTGGTATCACCGTCATATCCTTATAATGCTGGAATGTTTTGATATGGGGTAGGAGGCTTAAATGGCACGGGCAATTTCCGTACGCGACGGGTATTCTAGATGAGTGTTTGGTGGAATATGGTGTTCTTCCGTCACACTCGACCCGACAGTCTTCCTGATGATCTTCGACTGGCTGGTCTGGCTGTCATTATCCGAATCTGGACTGGGAATTTTCGACGTGACCGTAGTAGTCTGCCCGTGGTCCCCCAGTTTCTTTACACCCGTAAAGCCCAGTTTGCTCATGCGAACGTCCGTCAGCTGAGCCTTCGACATGGGCTTGGAAGTGTCCCCATATCTGAGGTAGTCCTTGGTGGATCGATTTCCGTAGCCAAAGCCGGGGAGAGCGGACGGCGCGCCTCTGTCTGCGCGTATCATGCCGGTTTCGAGGGCGGACATGAAAGGTTTGAGGTAGGGTATGCAGGCAGTGATGAAGGATACGGCCTGAACCATCGAGGAGAGGAGGACGACAGTCCAGAGATCAAAAGTCAGGTCTTGTGAACTGCCGGCCCGGCTTTGGAGGAAATAGATCTGGACCACGGTGGCTGCGACGACACTGCGATGTAGATTAGCAAGACGTTTCAGACTGGCGCCGCCCAACGGATCATAGAGCATACTCACACGACACGAGCACTAAAGCAGCCAATCACAATGGCTTTCCGGCTCGTCTTGAGTTGTAGATTTGAGAGAATCATCCAAGGCAGGACGGTCAACGCCAAGTCGGTCAGGATGTTGATGATATGGACATATGTCCAGAAGCCAGTTACGTTGATGCATTTGCCTTTCAACGACTCCCACGGGTGTGGTAACTGGCATTGGAATGCGAGAACGAAAAAGCACGAGACCATCCAGAGGCAGATGAAGGCGCCAACGCATAATATGAGCCGTCTTTGCAGTACTATGGGGGTAAGGCTGTTGAGGTACAGACAGACGGAGATCTTGACTATTGACAAAGCTCCAATGTACAAGAATCCCGAGGCATAGGTACTCTGGGCAATGTCAATACTTGCTGGATGTGCAAAGGGGATCGTGAAGCCTTTTCTTCACCTTTTCAAACTGCGTCAAGCTGCCAGGCGATACCGTGGTAATGTGCCGACCTAGACCACTGGACGCTTGTATAGAAGTGGCAATGGACTGCCCGATTCCGAGGATCTGAGGTATAGAAATGAGCGAGGTCTGTCCTTGAGATGTGTGATGCGAAGCTCGTACCAAAGCAATTACTATGAAAACATCATCCCGTCGAACTTGTCGAATAACTGCGTACCTGGTTGCGACACGAGCGAGCACGGCCAGGAAAGTGGTGATGGCCAGAAACCAAGTGACGACGCTGACCAGGGGGCCATGATTATTCGATGTTTCCCACAGTGGAGCGTTTGTAGTTGTTAGATTGGAGACGGCACTCATGGTGCGAGATCAGTGAGATGCGAGCATCTGATTGCAACCATTGACGATTGCGGAACACTTGCTATTCTGCGTCGTTGCTAATCCAGGCCAAGTTCTCTCTCAATAATGCTGCATAGTTGCCGTGGTTGGAAAAGCCATCAAAGAAGGTGTTGCTCCAGGACTGTAAGTGCAAGCAGGTGAAAACAGTAGGAAGAAAGAAGTCCCAATATGTTCCTTCAGTCTTGAAGGCAGTGTCAGCAATGGTACGGTCATCATCCTTGAGCACGGTCGACGTTATCGTGGATGGTGATAGCGAAAGGAGCAGGGGAGCAGCACAGGGGCCGTTGCTAGCTTGTGATATTGAGACCCTGCTGCAGGTCCCGGACCCACATGGCAGCCGACTAGCTCACTTGCAGGGTCAGGCCGGAGATTTGATCACCTACCAACACCAACATCCAAACTTCCGAGATCGATACTGCAGCCTCGTTGTCAACAATTTGATTGTTCAGCCACGACAACCTCGATCGACCAATCATTGAGCACGCGTACATGTGGCCACACTTCGAGAC